>OFMJ01000270.1_pt1 | contig 60126 bp, 61 predicted proteins | sample 1541801 | NCBI WGS metagenome assembly OFMJ01 (sample SAMN04209234, study PRJEB22552) | human gut metagenome | biome: gut; material: feces | host: Homo sapiens | place: USA: Oklahoma
CCTGCCGAGCTCCTGGCTTTCCTAAACAACCCGAAGGACACCCCTGCCGCTTCGGGCCAGACTGGCCCGAAGTCCGCTGACGGAAAAGAAAAGGAGGACGAAGCCCATGAAGAAGCCTAACCTTCACCGATTGTCGGCGCTGGCCGCCTGCCTGCTGTGCGGTACTTATTTTACAATCCCCGCCTACGCCCAGAGCAGTGAACCGCAGGCCGAAACCACATCGGCTGAAACTATCCCAGTTGAAACCGTGACCCCGGAGGAACCGGCGGAGCCCAATCCCTTCACCCCGGACGGAACCGGAACCGTGGTGGATAAGGCCACCGACAAGGACGGGAAGGAATTTTACACCATCACCACCCCGGACGAGAATATCTTCTTTCTGGTGATTGATAACCAGAAGTCCAGCGAAAATGTCTATTTCCTGAACGCCGTCACGGAAACAGACCTCCTTCCCCTTGCGGAAAAAGACGGTGAAGGAACGGCTGTGGAGCCGGAAACCACACCCGCACCGAAAACGGAACCGGAAACGGAAACGCCCACGGAGGAACCAGAACAGCCGGAGCCAGCGCCCAAAGAGGATAAGGCAGACAACGGCCTGTTCTCCCTCCTTCTGGTTGCGGCGGTAGTCCTGATTGGCGGCGGGGCCGGATATTACTTCAAAATCTATAAGCCCAAACATCAGGCCCCGGACTTGGAGGACGATTATTGCGAGTATGAGGAAGAAGCCGAGGAACCGGAAGAATCCGAAGAAGATGATACCCCACCGTGGAACGAAGAAGAACCGGAAGCAGGCGGGGAGGACAAGGAGGACAGGAAATGAATTTCACAGACAGCCCTTTTGAACAGATGATGAAGGAGGTTCCCCGTCCGGGCAGGGGCAGTTCCGGTCCCTGCGCCGGGTGCCGTTATGCTAAAGAGTGCAAAAACCAGAAAGGACGCTGCCGGAAGAAGTTCCGCGCCCTGCTTGTGGAGCCGCAGGCTTCGGGCCAACGTGGCCCGAAGTCCTGATGGCCCGGGAGCTGACCCGTGACGAGAGGAAGAAAATCCGGGGGCTTGTCACGGGCATGTGCGCCAACTATGACAGCGAAACCGGCCTGTGCCTCCCGCTGGACTGCCCCTGCTATATGCTGAATAAATGGTGGACAGGCGCTTACTGCCGCTACTTCCGTCGCTCCGTCCTGCCCCTCAATCCGGCATTGGAAACCACCTTATTGGAGAAAGGGCCCGCCCCCGGGCTCCGACCCTGCACGGTCTGCGGCAGGCTCTTTTTGCCAATGGGGCGGCAAGCCTACTGCTCCGAAGCCTGCAAGGCCGAGGGGAACCGCAAAAAGAGCCGGGAACGTATGCGGAAAATGAGAAGGAAAACGGAGGGCCCCTGTTACGTTTTGCCCTCCGGGAAAGCCTGATTTTGCAGGATTTCTAAGAGGCAGAACCGGGGCCGTGATAATCTGATACCTTTGTCCCCGGTTTTGCTGTTTATTTCGTAACATCATCAGACTTCAGGCCATGCTGGCCCGAGGTCGGAAAGGAGAATCTGCATGGAAGATTTAAAAGGGTATCAAATCCAGAAGGAGGCCGTCTTTGAGAATGGCCGGGGCTTCGCGCTGGCCCATAACCCGGAGGCGCAGTCCCCCTTTGTAATCTGGCATTTCACGGTTATGCCGGAAGGGGAACGCAATTATTATGGCTATACGGCCTGCCGTGGTATCCTGCCGCCGGAAAAAGAATTTGAGAGGTTCCTGTTCGCCTACGACTATGTTTACAAGGTTCCGCAACTGCCGGAGGGCAAAAGGCCGAGGGGAACGGATTATTACCGGTATTACACCCGCTATCCCCTTGACGCGAATGCCTTCCCAAAATCAAAGGAGCTGGGGCTGTTGGAGATTGCCCCTTACGATAACCGGACGATGGTGGAAGGCAATTCCATACGGACGTGGGGAGAACTGATTTATACTAAGCCGCTGCCGGAAAAGCTGGTGGCTGATTATGAGCTCAAACCCTCCCGCCTGAATCCTGACGTAAGAAGGAAAATGGAGGAGCAGACGCAGGCGCTTGGCAAATGGGAGGACAGCCGCCATTTCGGTGATAAGCGGCGGCTGACATGGTTCCATCCGGATTTTGGGACGTATATCCTGAAACAGCCCCTTTCCCCAGAACAGCTTTCCGAACGGATTGAGGCCATGGAGGAATTGGAGGCAGAGCGGAAAGAAAAACGGTCAATCACCGCCCAGCTCCGCAAAGAGACGAATCAGGAAAAGGAAAACAGGGAACCGCCCGCGAAAAAGGGCGGCCACTCCCACGAGGACAGATAGGAGGACGAACCATGCACGAAAAAGACAATTATTTAAAAAATGCAGAGCTTTCCACAGAGCAGAACTGCAACATGATTGACGGGATTCCCAATAATACGCCGCTCCCTCCGGCTCCCCCGGAACCGGACAGAAAGCCGCTGGATAAAGTAAAGGAGCCACCCTCCCGCAAACGGAGCCGGGAACGTGAGGACAGATGAAAGGCCGCAGGCGCGATATCCACCTTCATGTGATGGTGACGGCAGAGGAACTGGCAAGAATAAGAGAACGCATGGACGAGGCCGGTATCACCAACGCCGGGGCCTATGTGCGCAAGATGGCCTTAAACGGCTATATCCTCCATGTTGACCTCTCCCCCGTAAAGGAGCTGGTTTCCCTTCAGCGGCGGTGCGCCAACAATCTCAATCAGGTGGCCGTCCATGCCAACATGTACGGCGTATACCCGGAGGAAATCGCAGGGCTCCAGCGTGATTATGAAACGCTGTGGGGGCAGGTTTCCGATGTGCTGAAAGAGCTTTCCGAGCTGGTGGCAAAGTAACAGACGGGGCGGCGGCCATGGACTGACAGTTATGGCCTGCCGCCCTTTCTTTTTTTGAGCTTCGGGCCAATATGTCCCGAAGATATAGTCAAAATCACGTATATATGATAAAATACAAATATTATGTAGAATCGTGTTCGTTAAAATTGAGAACCAAATTATCAGAGATTGTTTGTATAAATATCGTATGCAGGAGGATACAAAAGTGAATAATTTAAGAGGCTCGGAATGGCATAAGTGGGATTTACATATTCATACAGCTTCATCATATGATAGTCCTTATCGGGGAGATGATGCTGATGAATTACTTTGTGCTACATTGCATGATAACAATATTAGTGCTGTAGCTATTACAGATCACTTTAAAATTGATGCTGATAGAATTTCCCATTTAAGGTCTTTGGCTCCCGATATCGTATTTTTTCCAGGAGTAGAACTAAGAACAGATAAGGGCGCAGACAATCTTCACCTAATAATTGTGTTCTCTAATGAAATAGATTTATCAACATTATCAATGGATTTTGAAGCAATTATGTTAAGGACTAATGCAAAATCAAATAGTTCACCAGAAACAATCTATTGGACATTTGAAGATATAGTAAGTTTTGCGAAATCACATGACGGACTTATTACAATTCATGCGGGAAAAAAGACAAATGGTATTGACAAGGAAATTTCTAATGCTCTTCCAGTAAAAGAGGCAATAAAGGCAGATATTGCAGAAAATATTGATTTCTTTGAAATCGGTAAGAAAACAGATATTAATGATTATTATAAATGGGTATTTAAGGAAGTAGAAGAAAAACCTTTAATTATGTGCTCGGATTGCCATGACCCGAGAAAATATACATCTAAAGAGAACTTATGGATTAAAGCTAATCTTACATTTGAAGGTTTAAAGCAATGCCGCTATCAACCTACGGAACGCGTTTATATTGGTAGTATTCCACCAGCATTAGATAGAGCGAACAAAAATGGAAAGTCTAATATACAACGAATTTCTGTCCATAAAAATGAGAATCCTAAAAATGTAGATATAGATTGGTTTGATTTTGAATTGCCACTAAATTCAGGTCTTGTAGCAATAATCGGAAACAAGGGAAGTGGTAAAAGTGCATTATCAGATATAATTGGCCATTTATGTAAATGTAATACTATGGAAAATGCTTCGTTTTTAAATGAAACCCGTTTTCGTAAACCACCGAAGAATTTTGCAGAAGATTACATTGCTACTATACAGTGGGGAGATTCTCACGTTGAATCTATATCTTTATCAGAAAGTAACTACAATACAACCATTGAAGATGCCCAATATCTCCCTCAAAAATATATTGAGGAAGTCTGTAATGATATAGGTAATGAATTCCAACGAGAAATTGATCGAGTGATTTTTTCTTACGTAGACCGTACTGAGCGTGGCACAGCAACCAATTTAGAAGAATTAGTTTTTAATAAGTCAAAAGCTATTTCTTTGTCCATGCAAAAATTAAACATTGAAATTAATGATATCAATGATACCTTGATTAAACTTGAAGAGAAGAAAACTACCCAATATAGGATACATATAAGTGACAGCCTAAAAAAATTAAAAGATACTTTAGAACGACATGAGAATACTAAACCACAAGAAATAAAAAAGCCCGAACCTAAGGAAGGTAAATCAGATTATCAAGATAAATTAAAAACTTTAAATAGTTCTATTGAGAGTTTAGAAACAAAAATTGAAGAGTATCGTAATAATTTAACGCAAATAAACATTGTAATAGATGAAGCAAACCAACTTATTGCCAAACTGGATTTATTAGAATCTAATGTAAAAGAAACAGAGTTATTATTGAAAGATTTTATAAAAAAGTATTCATTAGATGTTGACGAAAGCGGCATTACGTTGGTTACGCCTAAGGAAACTATACAACAGTATATTCTTAAATTAAGTAATGATAAGATTGTATTTCAAAAATCACTTAATGGTTCTGATACAGAAGATGGTCTTTTAGATAAACTCGAAAAAGAAAAAGAAAAGAAAAGTTCGCTTATATCCACAACGGATAGCGAAGAAAAGCAATATCAAAAATATTTATCTGATCTTGATGAGTGGGAAAAACAGCGCAAATTAATTATTGGCACCAAAACTACAGAAGATACATTAACATATTTTCAAAATGAAGCCGACTATATTGAAAACGAGTTAGATACAATTTATGAAGGCACAAAAAGTAGACGAGATGAAAAAATCAGAGAATTATATCTACAAAAAAGTAATCTTGTTTCAGTGTATCACGAAATATATGCGCCAGTAGAAATTGAAATTAAAAAGCTGTTAGGAGAATTAGAAGAAAGCATAGAATTTGCCGCAGAAATTCAACTGGAGCAAAGTGATTTTGCTGAAACCGCTTTATCCTTAATAAATCAAAAATATGCCGGCCTTTTTAAAGGAAAAAGTGAAGCATATAATAAAATGAATCAGTTGCTTAGAAGGACTGAATTTGATAACGTGGATAGTGTTATAGATTTTATTCACGATGTTCTGGTTGTAGTGGATGAAGATTTAGATAATTCAACAAAAAAAGTTCCTGATAAAAAAGCATTATATAATTTGTTATGTTGCTTGGATTATATCGGAGTTTCCTTTAAATTAAAAATGGGAGAAAGAGATTTGGAGGAATTATCTCCTGGCGAAAGGGGCATTGTCTTACTTGTCTTTTATCTGGCATTAAGTCAAAATAATATTCCAATAATAATTGACCAGCCAGAGGATAACTTAGATAACCAGTCTGTTTATAGTAAATTAGTTCCTTGTATATGTGAAGCTAAGAAAAAACGACAAGTTATTATAGTTTCTCACAATCCAAATATAGCAATAGCATGCGATGCAGAGCAAATTGTATATTGCCATATGGATAAAAATACACATACAATTACCTATGAAGCTGGTGCTATAGAAAATTCAATAGTAAAAGGTCATGTCGTTGATGTTTTGGAAGGTACTATGCCTGCATTTAATTTACGTCAAAGGAAATATACACAGAAATAAACGGATTTTTAGGGAGAGCTACTTATGCTCTCTCTTTTCTATTCTTCGGGCCACACTGGCCCGAAGTCCCGGGACAGGATTCGCTAATCATTCGCAACATTCCTGTCCCGGGGCCGCCATGGTAAAATATAGGTAGAAAGAATAAAAGGCGTTATAAATGAGATTACTGCTAAAGCTGTTTGCCGTTCCCGTCATGCTGGCGCTGACAATCCTTGCGGCCATGTTGATGTTCCTGTTTGATATCTGTTCGTATCTCCTGACAGTGGCTTCTGTCATAACAGCACTTTTGGGTATCGGGCTTTTCTTTACACCCACTCCGCACGGCGGGTTCATCTTCCTGTTTCTGGCCTTCCTGCTTTCCCCTTATGGATTGCAGGCGGTTGCCGGACTTCTGATTGAGGCGGTGGACGGGCTGGGCAGTTCCCTCCGCCAGTTCCTCGTAAGCTGATACTGCTTCGGGCCACACTGGCCCGAGGCCAATGACGGCGGCTCGCAAGGGCCGCTGTTCTGTTTGGGAAGGAGGGATTCATCTGGCTACCACCACTCTTTTGAAGCGTCACGCCAATGAGGGAGAAACCATAGCCGAGGCAATCCGTGACTGTCTCGACTATGGGAAAAATCCTGAAAAGACGGAGAACGGAAAATACGTTTCCTCATACGAGTGTGACCCGGCTACGGTGGCCGCCGAGTTCCTTTTGGCAAAGGCCAGCTATAAGGCTATCACAGGCCGGGAGCAGAAAAAGGAGGACGATATCCTGTGCTATCAGATACGCCAGTCCTTCCTCCCCGGGGAGATTACGCCAAAGGAGGCAAACCGTATCGGGTATGAGTTGGCTATGCGCTGGACAAAAGGCCGCCATGCCTTTATCGTCACCACCCATACGGACAAGAAACACATTCACTGTCACATTTATTACAATTCAACGACCCTCGACTGCACCCGGAAATTCCGTAATTTCTGGGGCTCGTCATTCGCCCTGCGCAGGCTCTCCGACCGGTTGTGCCTGGAAAATGGGCTGTCCATTGTGGAGAATCCAAAGCCCCGGAGCAAAGGAGATTATAAGAACTACGGCGAATGGCTCCAAAACAGGGAGAGGCCGCTTAACTTTCAGGATAAACTGCGGCTGGCAATCGACACGGCACTGGCAAAGCGCCCCGGCGATCTGGCGGCCTTCCTCTCCCTCATGGAACAGGCCGGCTATGAAATCAAGAAGGTCAGAGGCGGCGGCCTGTCTTTCCGGCTGGCCGGACAGGGGCAGGAACGGTTTACCCGTCTGCGGGCCTCCACGCTGGGGGAAGGGTATGACTTAAAAGACATACTGGCTGTCATAGACGGGAGCCGAAAACACTCCGGCCAAAGCCCCCGCAAGGTCAATCTGCTGGTGGATATTCAGGCAAAGCTGGCCGAGGGAAAAGGGGCGGGATATGAGCGCTGGGCTAAAGTATTCAACTTAAAACAGATGGCCGCCGCACTCGCCTATTTGCAGGATAACGGCCTGACGGAATACGGGGAATTGGAGAAAAAGGCCGCCGAGACAACAGACTGTTTTCACGTCCTCTCTGACCGGATAAAGCAGACGGAGAACGCCATGAATACCAACCGGGAACTGAAAACGGCCACGGTACAGTACGCCCGCACACGGCCTGTCTTTGAGAAATACAAAGCGGCAAAATACAGCCGGAAATTCCTTGCGGAGCATGAGGCGGACATTGAGCTTTACCGGGCGGCACAGGCCGACTTGAAGCGTCTGCTTGACGGGGCGAAGCTCCCGAAGATGGACGTATTAAAGGAGGAAGGCCGGAAACTGGCGGAGCAGAAACGGAAGCTCTATGCAGAGTATCAGAGAGTACGGCGGGATATGCAGGAAGTCAACACGGCGAAAGCAAACATTGATTATCTGCTGGGCTACGCCGGGCAGGACAAAAAGAAAGAACAGGAGCGATAGAGACGGTGAAAATAAGGAGCAAAGCGACGCTGCCACTTCGGGCCAGTATGGCCCGAGGTTCCGGGTTTGGGGCGGGCCCCAACAAGCGTCCTCCGTGCCATCTGTGGCCACGGAGGAATTGCTTGCCATTTAGTGACACCCCGGAAAATGGCGCAAAAAAACAGAGGCTCTTATTCCTGAACCTCCGTTTCCCTTGCTTTTTTCAGCCCTTCGGCTGTGGCCTCCATGACAACAAGCTCCTTCTCATTCATCGCATTGAGCATAACATCAATGTGCTTACGGCAACTTTCCCCGCCCCGCTGATTTTCCTTGTAGAAAAACTGGTCTACGGAAATATCAAACATGGTAACGAGCTTAAAGAACAGATTAAAACTGGGGTGTTGCCCCTTGTTCTCAATATTCATAATCGTGCGGTCAGTTTTTCCAACTAATTCCGCAACATAGGCTTGCGTCCAGCCCCGTTCCTCACGGGCCTTTTTGAGAGCCAGCCCTAAGCCATGAAAGTCAAACTTCCTCTCGTCTTGGTACATATTTTATCACCCTATGTCATTGTACATTTCAGGTGATAGTATTGGAATGTAATAGGATTTTATGCAAGGTGGTATTTTATTTCATGACACACATATAGGAAGGTGATAATAAACGCCTGAAAAAGTTTTTTTATCTTTATGAAATCTTCAAATTTACCATATACACTAATTTCAGACTAAACAATGAAAGGACAAAAAAATTATGGAAATGATTTTGAAAACAAACAGTCTATGCAAAAAGTTCAAGGGGCAGGTGGCTGTCAATGAGGTATCTTTAAATATCCAGAAAAACTCTGTCTATGGCTTACTTGGCCCCAATGGAGCTGGAAAATCTACCACATTAAAAATGATTACCGGGATTCTCCGGCCTACATCTGGGAGCATTGAGTTTGACGGCCACGCTTGGAGCCGAAAAGATTTGAATGACATAGGAACCTTAATCGAAACCCCGCCTCTTTATGAGAACCTGACTGCATTTGAAAACTTAAAAGTGAGGACGGAGCTTCTCGGATTACCAGATAAACGCTGCCATGAAGCGCTTGATATTGTCGGCCTTACGAATACCGGAAAGAAACGGGCAGGACAATTTTCTCTTGGCATGAAACAGCGGTTGGGAATTGCGATTGCAATTTTAAACAATCCCCGCCTGCTGATTTTAGACGAACCTACAAACGGCCTCGATCCTGTTGGTATAGAAGAACTCCGTGAATTGATTCGTTCCTTCCCCTCTAAAGGAATTACGGTAATTCTTTCCAGCCACATTCTTACAGAGGTACAGCAGATTGCCGACCATATTGGCATTATCTCGGAGGGTGTCTTGGGGTATGAAGGTGTTTTACATGCCGAAGAAAACCTCGAAAAATTATTCATGGATATTGTGAAAAAGAACAGAAAGGAAATGTAAGAGTATGAAATATCTTAAATCAGAATATTTAAAATTCAGAAGAACCTTTTCTAATAAGTTACTGGTGATAGCCCCGATTATTACAGCGATTTTTGCGTGGCTTATGGGAGGATTTACCGGGTATCAATATATGTCTCTATTCTGGTGGTACTCCTTTGTACTTCCCGGAACGATTGCGATTCTCTGTCATTTGTCCAATCAAAAAGAACTACGGGCAGATAAATACTATTCCGTATATTCCATGCCAATCAATCTGAAACAATTTTGGATAAGTAAGAATCTGGTCTTAATTAAAAAACTGTTACTTGCCGCTTTTGCTTTAGCGTTGTTGATGTGTGCCAGCAATATCATATCTCCGGCAACCGCTATATTTTTACCGGGTAAATCCATTATCGGCAGTATTGTCATTATGATTGGCTCTATCTGGCAAGTTCCTTTATGCCTGTTTTTGACTTTTAAAGTGGGAATGTTCGTACCTGTTGTAGCAAATACAGCCTTTGGTATTTTTCTTCCCAGCTATTTTGGAAATTCGCCTTTTTGGTGGCTCTTTCCATACTGCTGGGCCCCTAAAATGGCAGAACCGTTAATGGGTATCGGTGTCAATGGAACACTTATTGATTATAACGGGATTCCTGAATTAACTATAGGATTAACTTTGATTTTATCATTACTGCTCTTTATAGTTTTCACAATTTTAGGAGCAGAGAATTTCGGCAGACAGGAGGCAAAATAAAATGTCACTATATAGGGCAGTACGCTCCGAATTAGTAAAACTTCGGCACACACCGTTGTTGCCTATTCATATAATTGTTCCAATAGCCGGGGCAATACTTTTCACAAGTTACTTTGGCCTGTACCGTTCCCAGCCAGATTACAAAAAATATAAGCTGATGTTTGAGATAACAGCTACTTTTTTTCCACTCCTTATCAGCATTATTACCGGTCTGAATACCCTTATGGAAGATCACACAGCACATGCACAGCCGATTCTTTCTGTACCGAAAAGGAAAACTGTTTTTTGTGGAAAGTTTCTCGTCCTCTTGGGCGGTGGCGTTATTTCTCTGGCTAGTATGGTTCTCCTGTTTTCAGCACTGGTGGCAATACAAGGACTGGTTTCATATACGCCGTACCCCATGCTGTTAGAAACTATAACAGTTCTTGCATTTGGAAATATCATTCTATACATTTTTCACTTGTTTATCGGCTTTAAATTCGGACTTGGGCCATCATTGTTTTTAGGCGTGTTTGAGAGTTTGCAAGTAATCATGTATAGCAATATTGTTTTGGCCGGAGTATGGAAGTATATCCCCTTTGCCTGGGCTGTAGATTTAAGTCATTATGTCTTAGACGATAAACTGTCCCTTCACAAAAATGAGGTTTTTATAATGGGGCTTATTACGGTAATTGCTTTTATTGCAGTAACTTTTTGGATTTCACTATGGGAAGGAAGAAAAAACAATGATTAAGAAAATGATTTTACTGGTATCTGCTATTTTGCTGGTTGGTGCAAGTATGACTGGCTGTTCTATTTTGGAAAAAGGAATTGATGAATATTCCAAAGACAAAGAGGAATGTGTACTGAACACGGATAATGTAACACAGTTTACCTACAAAGGGGACAGCTATACTATTCTTGATGATACGCTGTCCAATTCAGAACTTGGAGAATGGGTCGGCTATATCAGAAAACTTGCAGTCACAGATTCAAACGGGAAAATCCTGCTTCAACAGGACACGGAAAAGGCCACTTTTAAAACTTTAGCTGATATTGCTGATTCGGAACCAGACGCCGCCTATATCATTCCATTCTTAAATGTTTATACAGTCAAAGGTGGAAATACACAGGAACTTATTGTTGACGCAAATGGAGGTTATCATAAAGCGGTTCTTAATAGCTTTATTACAGATAAAGATATTATTTTTCGCTACGATCAGCAAACAGAGGAAAAATCGGAAGGGGAATTTACAATAAATACGCAGGATTATACACAGTTATTATGCGGAGATAAGGTCTACCAGATAACAGACGAAACCGTTCCCTATGAAAATATAGGGGAATATATTGATATAATTGCTGAATCCTATACATTTGACAGTGAAACAAAATTACAAATTCCCAAAGAAGAATTAAATCATATTGATTGGAGCGGAAAAGAACAGAGCTCACAAAAACGTGAACAGTGGACAATAGGTGATATACGTGAAATTCTGGGCAAGGATATATCTGATTCTGTGGCGGTGAAAATAAATTCTCAATACCGGGTAGCAAAGTGTCAGTAAACTTTGCAAAATAAAATGATGGTGCTACAATAGTACCGGACTGAAAGGAGGTGCATTTTATGGCAAATATCCTTGCTATAGATGATGAAATTCCTATTTTGGAATTGATAAAAAATGGATTGCAGAAAGACGGACACACCGTTTCCGCATATCCATCTGTTTCACAGATTCCCTTAGAGCACTTAAACCGATATGATTTGATAATGCTTGACGTTATGATGCCTGACACAGACGGCTTTACGTTCTGTAAAAAAATCCGTTCCCTTGTGGATTGTCCGATTCTGTTTCTTACGGCTAAAACATTGGAGAATGATATAACCTTCGGTTTGGGAATCGGAGCTGATGATTATTTGACAAAACCATTCCGAATTGCTGAATTGCGGGCCCGTGTAAACGCCCACCTACGGAGGGAAACCAGAGAAAAACACAGCACAATCGTTTTTGAACATATAAAGGTAGATTTGTCTGCCAAAGAAATCCGGGTTGATGACTGCCCGGTAGCCTTTACAAAAAGTGAATATTTAATCTGTGAATATCTCGCTAATAACAGGGGGCAGGTTTTTTCAAAAGAACAAATTTATGAGGCTGTATTCAGCATTGACGGAGACAGCGATAATTCAACAATTTCTACACACATAAAAAATGTACGGGCAAAATTTAATAAGATGGGGGTACAGCCTATCATTACAGTCTGGGGGATAGGATATAAATGGGAACAAAAATAACAACACTAAAAACAGCTTTTATCAAATACCTTGTCATGCTGGTTGGAGGGCTTGGTTTATCCGTAGTAATACCTTTTATTATTCTATGGCTGTGTGTTAATTTCGGGGTTATCAACTACGCAAATAGAAATGAACAGATAGTAAAAGCGGTTGCTCCTGTTCTGGCTTCAATGCCGGACTTGACCACAATGACTGAAACCATACCAGACGGCTGTGATTACCTTTTGCTGGATAAGTCCTACAACATACTTGAAACAACCTTAACGGATAGTGAACTAAAACCTGCATTAGAATATGCAACAAAAGGTTCTTTACCCCCTGATAACGATAAGCAATTCACATTGGTTACAAGGGATAATGAGTTGATTGTGTTGCAATATTACATAGGCTCACGTTTCTTAAATCCATGGCTAAACAGACACTTGCCTTCCCCGGAAATATTGCTCCTTTGCTTTATTTCCCTGAATGGCATACTTGTATGTGTGCTTTTGACCCTTCACTTTTCCGGGCGTTTGAGGAAACAGCTATTGCCTTTGTTTCATGCTACAGAAGAAATTTCGTCACAAAATCTTGATTTTGAAATAGGAAAATCTAACATTAAAGAATTTGAAGATGTTCTGCTTTCTTTCTCTAAAATGCGGGATAATCTGAAAAACTCTTTAGAGCAACAGTGGGCGGCTGAACAGACCAGAAAAGAGCAAATTGCCGCTTTAGCACATGATTTGAAAACACCTTTAACCGTCATACGGGGAAATATTGATTTGCTGGAAGAAACGCCCTTGAACAGCGAACAGCAGGAATTTATAAAATATGCTTCATTCAGCTCTGAACAGATGGAATCCTATATTAAAACTTTGATTGAACTGTCCAGAGCTTCCATGGAATATGGGCTTTTGATTCAACAGATTCCCTTTTCGTCTTTCTGGGAGAATCTATGTGAACAAATACGGGCTCTTTGTAGCATACGGCATATAAACCTACAAACTGGCACAGATACCCCGCCTGAATACTTTCAGGGAGATAGAATATTGATTGAACGCGCTGTCATGAACATAATCAGTAATGCCTTAGAATTTTCACCTGAACAGAGCATTTTGAAAGTAAAGGCCGGGGGTGACGATAAAACACTGAAACTCTATATAACGGACAGCGGCACAGGCTTTTCACAGAAAGCATTAAAACACGCAAAAGAACTGTTTTTCATGGACGATCAGAGCCGGAGCTCAAAACTCCATTTCGGCATGGGACTATATATTACCAATCATATCGTGGAGCAACATCACGGAAACATGCAGATACAAAATTCAGCGGAAACAAAAGGCGGCGAAGTTATTCTTACCTTCCCTCTTAATCAGGAACAGCAAGCGGCACCACTATAATGCCTTTTGATAGTTGGTGCCCCAATCACAAAGGGCTTTTAAGACGGGCTGAATCGTCTCGCCTAATTCCGTCAGTGTATACTCCACTTTTGGCGGAGTTTCAGGATATACGGTTCGCCTCACTATGCCCTGTTCTTCTAACTCACGAAGCTGTGACGTTAAGGTTTTGGTTGTTATGGCTCCTAACAGCCTTTGTAATTCATTGAAACGGACAGGCCCCTTAGATACATGCCATAAAATACGCAGTTTCCACTTACCGCTTAATATATTCAATCCAACCTCCATTGGACACTGATCTGTTATTGCCATTGTTTTTGCCATATTGAAACCTCCAATCTATAAAGTGTCAAAAAAGATACCACATATCAAAAAAGTGCGTTCTTGTTGGGACACGTCATAAGTGCTAACCTGATTATAGCACTAAAATAAAAAGAAAGGAAATACATCAAATGATTATTGATAGCCATGAGCATGTTATGCTCCCCACCACTATGCAGATTGAAAAATTAAACGAAGCAGGTGTAGATAAAGCGATACTATTTACAACTACCCCGCATGTAGAAAAAGCAAAATCTTCTACATTGAAAGATATAAACAGCGAAATGCAAGCCTTATACCGGCTTTTGAGCGGGGGCTATACACCACAAGAGAGAATGGAAAAGATGAAAGATACGATTGCAGAATTGCAACAGGCAATCTCTGTAGCGCCTGAAAGGTTTTATGGTTTTGGCGCTGTTCCGCTCGGGCTTTCGGAAGATGATACATCAAGCTGGGTTGAAACATACGTCATTGGAAATTCTTTTAAAGGAATTGGAGAATTTACGCCCGGTTCCGAAGCTCAAATTGAGCAGTTAGACACAGTTTTTCAGGCAGTATCAAGCTATGTTAATTTTCCATTGTGGGTACATACGTTTAATCCGGTAACATTAAATGGAATCAAAATACTAATGAATCTATGCAAAAAATACCCTGCGGTTCCCGTTATCTTCGGACACATGGGCGGTTCAAACTGGATGGACGTAATTACTTTTGCAAAAGACAATGAAAATGTTTATCTGGACTTATCGGCAGCATTTACACCTTTGTCAGTAAAAACGGCCTTAACAGAACTACCAGAAAGATGTTTATTCAGTTCAGACGCACCATTTGGCGAACCCAGATTGTCCAGAGAGCTTATCGAATTTGTAAGCCCATCTGCTGAGGTTACAAACATGGCTTTGGGAGATAATATTACAAGGCTTTTAACGCTTTAAATAGAGGAGATTAACAGCATGGAAAATTCACAAAATGCGGTAGCACAGCTAATCAAAAAACTTGGTACTGATAAATGCCAACTATATACTCAACTAAATTCAGACGCAGTTAAAGGCCAGATTGTGCTTGCAGGCGATTCACTTATTGAGAATTTTATGATACCAGAATTATATCACGGCGATAAAATAATATATAATCGCGGGATTGCTGGAAACAGTACCTACGATATTTTAGAACGTCTTGAAACTACTATTATTCCACTACAGCCCAGCAAAATATTCCTTCTTGCCGGGACGAATGATTTTATGCCGCATATTCCAGATAATGATGAACTTTCAATAAGTAAACGTATTATCAAGATATGCGACACATTAAAAAATACGCTTGGCGATTGTACTATTTATGTTATTTCACTTTTCCCAGTGAATTTATCTAACGAGCCAATTATTTATAGAGATTGGCTTATTGGAAAAACTAATGAAAAGGTTCAACGAGTTAATTTGCATTTAAGCAAGCTATGCGGTGAAAGAAATTATAGCTATATTAACGCATTTTCATCTTTACAAGATAAAAATGGACAACTAGATATCTCTTTTACACTTGATGGAACACACCTTAACATTGAAGGGTATAAAATACTTTTAAATCTATTAAGTAAATTTTTTTAAAAATAACATCTACCCTGCGGAAAATAAAAAAAATCGCAGTTTGGTAGTTGTATTGTCATGTAAAAAATATAATTGTTATCAGCAAACGGCGGTTTTGAAAAATCAAAGCCGCCGTTTCTTATACCTCAATGGAGAGGAATGACGACTAATTCCCTGTAATAATGGCGGCTTATGGAGGTAGCCGCCATGACACAAAATAAGCGCCGACAAATTACGACAGGAATCTTTCTGTTAAAAAAAGTCCGTATCCTCCGCAGGGACAGTCCGGTGGCTTATATGAAACATTTTATGCCATAACCGATAATGTAATTTCATGCGCCTGTATAGCTTTTTGCTGTGCAGGCGTTTTTGCGTTCTTACAGACAAACCTCGGGCCAACATGGCCCGAAGCACCACCCCGGTGCCGCTCTCCACCACCTCTATTTCGGCTGCTCATTCACCCAACACCGAAATGGAGGAAATTATGACTACTATAAATCTCCGGGACTATTACCCGTTTTATACCCACGACTGTTTTATTGACGTACCTGACGAAGTGGCGGAACTGTTCAAGGAATTTGACCGCAAGGAGGCCGCCTATCGTCTGCGTACATATCGCCATAAAGCCTACTACTCTCTTGACCGGAATGACGGAATTGAGCATGAGGCGCTTTTCGTTTCCCTCTCTCCCCATGAACTGTATGAGCGCAAAGTTTCCATGCAGGATCTTCATGCCGCCATATCCAGTCTGCCGGAAAAACAGGCGAAGCGTGTCTATGCCCATTTCATTCTTGGCATGAGCCAGACAGAGATTGCCAAAGCCGAAGGTGTCAGTAAAATGGCGGTAAGCTATTCCATTGAACGCGCTTTAAAGTCCATGGAAAAATTTTTAAAAAATGCTCTGGATTGACTTTACAGAGAAGCGATTTTTGAAATGGCTTATGAGAGGCCAACAGCCTCGGGCCAACATGGCCCGAAGAAAAATACGCCTTGACTGCAATTTGAAAGCTGAATAAAAAGATACCCGGATACGAAGGGTTGATGTGTCCAGTGACAGGCCCGCCATGACCTCCATTGTCAGAGAATGGGGAGAGCGAAAAGGCTCATGCCGCAGGCAGGCCGTGGCTGGTCTGCCGGATAAAACACAAAGACTTTGTTACTTGCGTTTAGTCACCGTCCGAGCGTGAAGCGGCCTTGCAAGCCGTGAGCCGTCGCAGGCCATGAGAACGCCTTGCCATAAGAATGGGGAGAGTTGAAATACTATGGGGTGGACATGCCTACACCCGTCCGGGAATCTGATAAGCAACATCATATCATGGGGAGCCACCCGGCCTTACTGTCTTGTGACAGGCCAAATATTCCGGTGCGGCTCCCCTATTTTTCAAGAAGGAGTTTTTCAATGGGAAGAACATTTGAGGAAATTCAGGCTATGGCGGCAGACCCATGGAGTAATGACGCCTGCCGAGGCTATGTTATCTGGGCTATGGAAAGCTGCGGATTTAAGCCAAAGGAAATAAAGCAGGTTGTGGCCGAGTTGTACACGGTATTTGACTACAAGACCATTGAAGAAGCGGCCAAACATTATTATGAAAGTTCTTTTTAACTTCGGGACAGCTTGACCCGAAGTTTTAATTTTGCCCATTTCAAATTTCATCTATAGGATAAGCCTCAAACCGCATATGATGTAGCAAGCATACATAGAGGTGATTGTTATAAAAAGAGGAAAAGAAATCTGTTACTTACTTCAAAAAGCTGACACTGACAGTAATGAAATTGCTGAAAAAAAAGAACGTCTGATAAAGCAGGGGTATCTTGTTGTCACCATTATCGAGGGTGCGGAACACATGGAGAAAGGTTTGCGGGAGGTTGTGAAGAACCATTTCCACTAATCATTCGCAACATTGTGTTATTCCACCTATATAGTACAATATAGGTATAACGATAAGGAGGACGATATTATGATCTCAAAATTAACAGATACCCCTGAAATTATAGATGGCTATGTTCGGCTTTCCAGAGACGATAATAAGCGGAACTACTCGTCTATTGAAAACCAGAAAAAGATTATCCAACAATATGCAGAAGAAAATAACATGATAATCCGCCACATTTATGAAGATGACGGAATTTCCGGCTACTCATTCAACCGACCCGATTTTCAGAAAATGATGGCTAGTCTTGATACCATTAACATAATTGTTGCTAAAGACTTATCCCGAATTGGCAGACACAATGCAAAGGTACTGCTCTTTCTTGAAGAAATGGAGGAAATGGGAAAACGTGTTATCCTGATTGACGATAACTACGATTCTTTTTACTCTGATGATGATATAATCGGTATCAAAACATGGGATAATGAACGTCATGTAAAAAATACAAGCCGGAAGGTAAAGCGAATCAAGCGCATGGAGCAGGAAAGCGGAACGCTTGTCAGCCAGACACCATTTGGCTATACCAGACACCCTCTCAATAAACAGATGATTTTGATTGATGAAGAAGCCGCCGCTATTCTTAATCTGGAAAAGGAAATTTATCTGGACGGCAACGGAATCCGAAAAACGGCTGAAATACTTTCAGAACGTGGTGTTCCCACTCCCAGTATGATAGATAAAGAACGCCATGAATCGTTAGGGCTTGTATATAATAAACAGGTAGCCTATCAGTGGAGTTACGGAATGGTAAAGGACACATTATTCAACGACTATAACAATGGTGTCCTTAGAACACACAAACGGGAACGTGTTACAATAAACGGTAAAGATAAAAAAGTTCCTAAAGAAAATCAATATATTTTTCCGAATCATCACCCCAAAATTTTTGATGATAATACCATGAAGCTGTTAAATGAAGTCAAGGACAGCCGCCATCACAGCCAATACAGAGGACAGAGAGCCCATGTAAACCTTTTTTCCGGCTGTCTGTACTGTAAAGATTGTGGCTGGAAACTAACAGCTATTAACCGACCTAACCGTGGGAAATACTATGTATGCGGCACATACAATAAGAAGGGAAAGCAGTTTTGCCAACACGCCCATCTTGTAACAGAAGAAACCCTGATGGACGCTCTTGTAAAATATCTGGTTCTCTGCCGTGACAGTCTGGCAGATATTATCCAGAATTTTGACTTGTCAAAGTTAAAGGTAGAAACCTACACTCCCACTGACAGCAAACAGCGCTTAGAGGCCGAACTTGAAAAAGTCAAGGAAGAACTAAAGGTTCTCATAACACAAAAGGTAAAGGAGATTACCGCCAATCCTTCCATGAATGAAATTATCACTGAAACCTATGCGGCCCTTCAAAGTGATAAAATGGAGCGTATCTCCGCTATTGAAAAAACGTTGCAGGATTTAACAAAGGAGCCGCATATCCCCTCCACCACAATCAAACCCAGCTTACAGACGGCGCTGGATATTCTGAACGAGGTTCTTGAAAAGAAAGAACTAAGCAGAAAAGATATTGAGGTTCTGGTTGAGAAAATCATAGTGGATAAGGACGGCAACGTAGATATTTACCTAAAACACGGCCTTGGCAATCTTGCCGCCTATGATTTTAAGGCAGACAAAGAAAACCTGAAACTGACTATGCTGATTGAATCTATCCGGCTTTTGGAAAAGGACGAAACGGGCTTTACCTCGGTAAAATTCCTTGCCGACAGCCTGAAAGAGATGGGCTATCCTATGCACAAGAAGAAATTTGTGACTTACATGGAGCACCTACTTGACTTGGGGCTGGTTGAGAAAACAGGAATCTACCATTATCCTTATAGAATCGTGGCTTCTCGACAGCAACTGCGTGATGTGGAAAAAATGTTCATCGTGGTAGGGCAGACTGGCGGCATGCCGGAAATGGTATTTGAATACATTTTGAAGAAGAACGGGATCGATCCCGCCGCAGATCTGACCATCGACCAGAGCATCAACTTCGGTTTAACCGCCGCCGCCTTCACCAGCAACGACGCCGATTACACGGTTGAGTTTGAACCATTTGCTACCGGTCTGGAAAAAGAAGGAAACGGCCACGTCATCGCCTCCCTCGGCGTCGATTCCGGATACGTTCCCTATACCGCTTACAGCGTCAAGAAGAGCTATTTAGAGAAGAATCCCGAAACCATCCAGAAATTCACCAATGCGATTCAGAAAGGCCTGGAATACGTAAACACCCATTCCGCCGAAGAAATCGCCAAAGTGATCCAGCCTCAGTTTAAAGAAACCGATGAGGATACCATCGCCACCATCGTTGGCCGCTATAAAGATCAGGACACCTGGAAAGGCGACACCGTCTTCGAAAAAGACAGTTTCGAACTTCTGGAAAACATCCTGGAGGAAGCCGGCGAACTGAATGAGCGCGTTCCTTACGACAAGCTGGTAACAACCGAATTCTCACAGGAAGCGGCAAAGTAAAACCGAATGCCCACACATAACAAACAGATCCCGTTTCCGCTCTTCACCGTCGGAACCGGGATCTGTTCTTTTCACATCCTTATTTATCTTTTCACAACTCTATTTGTCTTTTCGCATATCTCTTTTTTCATACATGGCCGTATCAGTCAAATACCACCATACATTTCAAAGTCTCCTCTGCGTCAATCACATAGATCACTTCATTCTCCCAGGCGTACGCCCCTTTGATCTTCAGGATCTCACCGATCCGGTCCGGCGTATCTCCTGTCAGCCGCGCGTCTGCCGGTACCCTTAAGATCTCCGGTTCCTCCCTCACCAGGAAGCCGCACTGCAGGGCTCCCGTCTCCGTTATTATGACTACCGGCTGGTCTCCGTACCCGCTCTCTTTTGTTCCTGTCATCCGGCTTAAAGAAGCGGCGGTAATAATCGTCCCTTTCCAGTTGCACAGCCCTTCATAGTAGTCCGGCACACAGGGGACCGGGGTGATACGGCTGTCCCATATGATCTCCCGGATATGGGGAAGTTCGAATCCGTAGACCGCATCCGTCATGCGGACGCACAGAAATTCCAGTTCCTCTCCGCCTTCCTTCTCTTTCGCCTGATCCAAGTCATTCATGGGTCTTTCCACCTCCCGTATTCCGCGCCAGGTCTTCGATATCCAGCTGAAGGCAGATGGTTCCGTCCCCCAGCAGGCTGCACCCGGAGATTCCCGTATACTTCTTAAAATGCTTTCCTAAAATGGCCGGGAGCGATTTCTCCACAAGACTGCCCTGATCTGCCACCCGGTCAGCCACGATGCAGAGCTCTCTCGTACTGCCCTTGATATACGCCATGATTTCCGAACCGATCCTGGGTGTTCCCGGAATATGGTAGAACTTCCGCAGGGAAATGACGGGAATATACCGCCCCTCCCTGATCCAGAACTCTCTTCCTTCCCGCATCACCATTCCCGGCCCCTGCGGCTGGTAGGTGACAAACTGAACCACCTGGTGTGCCGGAACCGCGAAGAACCGGTCTCCGGTCTGAAAACGGATGCTCTCAATGATCGTAAGCGTCAGTGGCAGATGCATGATGAATTTGCTGCCTTCCCCTCTGGTACTCTCCAGATGAAGATGGCCGCCGAACGCCTCCACCATCTGACGTACCACATCGAGCCCCACGCCTCTTCCCGAGTACTCGTTAGCCGCCTCCCGCGTCGAAAAGCCGGGCAGAAGGCAGAACTCTAAGATCTCCGACTCGGAATACTCCGATTCCGGCCGCACGAACAGATTCTTTTCTCTGCCCTTTTTGCGGACCTGTTCCAAATCGATGCCGCATCCGTCGTCGCTGACACTGACCACGATCTCTCCGCCAACATTGGCAAACAGCAGTGTCACCGAGCCCGCCCGCGGTTTTCCCGCCTTCTCCCGCTCTTCCGGCTGCTCGATTCCATGGTCAATGGCGTTACGGATCAGATGGAGAAGCGGATCCAGAATGCCATCCGCAATCTTCTTATCCACCTCCACATTCTGCCCCTGGACGTGGAAAGACACCTCTTTCTTTTCCTTCTTGCAGATGTCGCGGACGATCCTGCCTAACTGGGGCACCACATTGGAAAACGGCACCATCCGAATCGATATGACCAGTTCCTCCAGCTCCTTTAAAAAACGGCCAACCTGATGGTTCCTGCCGTCCTCCACGCTCCCTTTCGAGGCTTCCAGCCAGGAGGACGCCGCGATAATCAGTTCTCCCGTCAGATTCTGAAGCTCATCCAGCTTTTCCACCCGGACATTGATAAAATCATTGCCGTTCTGCACAGGAGTCTCGGCTTCGGTCTCCGGTTCCTTTGCAGTCTGACCTTCCACCGCCTGTCCCTCCGCCGTCCCGGACAGCTTCGGCATCTCCGCCAGCTCCGTACAGGACTCCACAAACAGCGCGCTCTTAAGCGTCTGTAAGACTGCGCCAGGGTCTTCCGACGTAAAGCTGATATAAAAACCATTATTATGAATATATTCCGTTGTAGAGGAATCCGTCTCCACATTTTCGGGATATGTCTTTAAATCCGCACATAAATCCCGGATCTGGCGTACCGCCATGTAGGCCCGGACATTCTCCATCCGGCAGTCCTTTTCAAATTTCAGATGGACGGCAGTCTTCTTTTTTTCTTTTACCTTCTGTACGAGAACCTCTATTTTATCCCAGAACCGGTCCACCGGCTCCGGCTCGAAGCTTTCGAATTTCATTCGTTTCAGTTCTTCCCGGATGAAATCAGTGGCTTCGAAGATTAAATCAAATGTCTCCTGTTCATAACCGGAAAGCCTGGAAGGGTCTTCCCGAAACACCACAAACAAGTCTTCCAGGCGGTGGGTCAGAGTGGACAATCCGGTCAGCCCCATCATGGCGGAAGAACTCTTTATGGTGTGCATTACACGAAAGATGCCGTTGATACTCTCTTTGGAGAATACCATCTCCTGCTCCGCCGAGAGCAGAATGGCATCCGACTGGTCCAGAAGCTGGTTGGTCTCCAGTAAGTAGATCTCCAGCATCTCGCCCGTGTCCTCATCAAAAAAGCCCATACCCATCACACTCCCGACTCTTCCTCATAACCATACCAGACGGTACGGTTTTTTCCCGTTTTCTTTCCGCGGTAAAGCGCCATATCCGCGTGCGTCATGTTCATCTTAAAGCTCTGTTCCTTATCGTAAAGGCTGATCCCCAGCGTCACGGTGCAGTAAAATGTGGTATTGCCCTGAAGAAAAGGAAACGCCTGAATTTCTTTTCTGATCTCCTCGCAGACTTCAAAACACTCCTGTTTTGTGACTGCCATCAGAATAATCAGGAATTCCTCTCCGCCCCAGCGGACCACCTTATGGCGGCGGCAGACGCTCTCCATAATATTGGAAATACAGACGAGAACCATGTCTCCGGCGTCATGCCCGTAGCAGTCGTTTACGTGTTTGAAATCGTCCACGTCGATCATGACCAGTGCATCCTGGCGATTCGGTTCCATCAAATCCTGAGCCAGCTTCTCCACCACAAACCGCCGGTTGTAAAGACCTGTCAGCTCGTCCCGGTAAGCCACGCGGTTTAAGATCTGCATGTTGGCCTTCAGCGTCTCATTTAAGATCTTCAGCTCGTCTCTTTCCCGCTTGTCCTCAAGATGCGCCTTCACCCTGGATTTCAGTTCTTCCGGCCGGAACGGTTTTTTAATATAATCACAGGCGCCCAGTTCAAATCCCCGGATTACATCCTGTTCACTGTCTTTGGAGGTGATAAAGATCACTGGAGCGTGATTCTTATCCTTTTCTTTTATCTTTTCAAACAGTTCATACCCCTCCATATCAGGCAAAATGACATCGAGGAGAATCAAATCAGGATCCACTTCCTCCAGTAACTCCAGAGTCTCCTTCGCTGAATGGGATTTATAAACCGTATATTCCTCATTTTTTAAAACCTTTTCTATCTGCTGGCATATCAGCAGGCTGTCATCGACCGCCAGTATCTTCTGTCTGCCTGTCATGCTTTTTCTCCTTCCAACCGCCATGTTCTACCCTATATCACCGTAATGCCTGCACTCATTGACTTGACTGTCAGGCCGCCATCCACCGAATCAAACGTGATCGTCCTGCCGTAGTTCTTACCGGTATCCTCCGCCGTCACACTCACCTTCAGCGCCCCTAAAACAGCTTTTACCGCCTTTACATTGCGTTCCCCTATGCTTCCGAGGGCTTCGTATTTGGAGAACATCCCCGCGCCTCCCGCCAGCTTCGCCGTGATAAAGCGGCGGTTCGCCCCCTGGAGCTCCATCTCTTTTATGAGCTGCTCACAGCCCTTATCCGCGAATTTGTAGGGATTTTCCTGAGACAGGCTCAGTCCTGCATCCGGAAGCATAATATGTGCCATTCCCGCAATACGGTGTTTCTCATCGTATAAACAGACTCCCACACAGGAACCAAGCGCATAAGTAATGAGTTTTTCCGGCCGGGAAACTACTTTTCCCTGCGCGATTCCCACCACTACAGGATTATCCTTCATATTCCTCACCCAAAGCCTTGAAAATCCGCTCCAGAGAGTGAATCTCCGGAAGGAACAGAATGTGGCTGACCACTTCCTGATCGTCAAAATGGTATTTATCCTCGATCAGAAGCAGTTCATCACTCAGTCTCGCAAAGTGAATCATCGGAACGCTTAATATAGCTCCGGTCATATCGATACAGATGTCCGGGACGGAAACGTGAACCCTCAAATCCATCATCACCGTCATCGCGTTAATATAGGAACAGCACATGATATTGCCGATCTCGCAGACCGCGGAAAGACTCATATCATCCAGGTTCCTGACATCCTCGGCCTCTGTTCCCAACAGCTTGTCAAGCATGGTCTGGGCGAACTTCGTGCTGATCAGGAACATAAACATGCCGTTCAAATCGCCGGAGAGCTCCAGGAGCACTCCCAGCTTGATCTCCTCCGGACCGCCCAGCATGGCGGGTACTTCCTCGAATTTCATGATTTTCACATTAGGACGCTCGATCTCAATCCTGTGGTTAATCATGCTGGAGAGCGCGGTGACCGCGTTTCCCGTTCCGATATTACCGATTTCCATTAAAACATCTCTCGCGCTCTCACTGATATCCGAATATTTATTCATCTCATACCTCCGCAGACGATGGAAATGCCCGGTTAAGGGCCTGGACGATTTGCTCCGCCTTAAACGGCTTGACAATAAAGTCCCTGGCTCCGCAGTCCACGGCTTCCTTCATCATGGAATCCTGGCCGATTGCGGAACACATAATCACGAAGGCGTTCTCGTCGGTCTCTTTCATCTGTTTTAATGCTTCAATTCCGTTAATGCCAGGCATGGAAATGTCCAGAAGCACCAGACCCGGCCTTATTTTTTTGTACAGCGCAACCGCCTCTTCTCCGTCGGCCGCCTCATATACCTCGTAATCCCCGGATCCGGCTATAATACGTTTCTGCATGGAACGCATAAACACGGCATCATCTACAATCAGCACTTTCTTCTCACTCATGACAGCTCAAATTCCTCCACTAATTTTTTCAATACCTGTGCCTGCGCCGACAGTTCTTCACTGGAAGCGGCGCTCTCCTCCGCAGTAGCGGAATTTCCCTGTACAATCTCAGACACCATCTCCATGCTCTGTCTGATCTGGATAATGGAATCGGCCTGGCGCACAGAGGCACCGGAGATCCGATCCACCATGGTACCGATCACTTCCGTGCCCTTCACCACCAGATCCAGCGCTCTGGCCGTCTTATCCGCGGCCTCGGTGCCGCCGTCCACTTTTTCCGTGGTCTGCGCCGCCAGCCGGGCCATCATCCCGGAGGCTTCCCTCGTCTTCGCCGCAAGGTGACGCACCTCGGACGCTACTACAGAAAATCCCCGGCCCGCTTCTCCGGCTCTTGCCGCCTCTACCGAAGCGTTCAGTGCCAGTATATTCGTCTGGAACGCGATATCCTCAATCTCCTTTACGATGCCTCCGATTGCGCTGGAGTTCTCCCGGATTTCAAGGATCGCCTGAACCATGGCCTTCATCTCGTCACTGCTTCTGGTGACCAGTCCGCTTACCTCGTCCACCTTTTTGCTGGTCATCACGGCGTCATTGGCGTTGCTCTTAACGCTGTCCGATATCTCGTTGATATTGGCCGCCAGTTCCTCCATGGAGCCAGCCTGCTCCGTGGCTCCCTGGGAAAGGATCTGGGCGCCGTTTGCAACCTGCTCGGAGCCTCCCGCCACCTGATCTGCCGTACAGGCAATCTGCATGATCGCACGGTTTAAAAGTCCTGTAATCTGCTCCATCGCATCACCCAGTGCGACGAAATCGCCTTTAAACGCAGTTTCCGGATGGTAGTTCAGCTTTCCGTTGCCAACCGCCAAAAGCCCCTCTTCCACTGCGGACACATAATCGTTCAAAGCGCTTATGGTCTCGCGGAAGCTGTCCGCCAGCTCTCCCAGTTCATCCTCTGACTGGTATTTCAGCTGAACCTTAAGATTCCCTTCCGCCAGGTTCTTTGCAGCCTCCCGGACCTCACTGACAGGTTCTGCAATTCCCTTTGTGATATAGAGACACAGAGCCACGGTTATCATCAGGATAAGAAACGATAACACCAGGATTACTGCTGTCATCTGCTGCCTTACCTCATGGCCCCTGTCAAGGTATTTCTCCGCATTAACCCTGGAATAAGCGGTAATCGCTTCCAGGCATTCCCTCGTCTTCTCCGCTTTCGGCTCGAAGTCACTGCCATATAAAGAAATCGCTTCCTCGTCGCTGCCGTTTTTCAGTTCCTCAATAACGGCTTCCCTGGACTGCTTCTGATCTTTTAAAGACTCCCGCAGCTGGTTCACCAGATCGTTATCCGGCATCTGTTCTTTCAGCATGGTTAAATTCGTATCCATATCGCGCAGGATCTCATCGATCTCATCCAGCTGCTCCTGCCGGTCCACATTCGTCCCCTCTGTGGCAATACTCAGGATTGTACGGCCGATACTCTGAACGGATGCCCTTAAGTTTCCCGCCGTATAGGACGCAGTGAACGCCTTATTGTAGAAGACATCCAGTGATTTTGAAACATTGTATACTCCAAACAGAGAGACGATCACGGTTATGATATAAAAAATGATAATAATACCATAAGAAACCATGAGCTTCTTTCCTATTTTCATATTCTTCATTTTCCTCATCAGTTCTTTCCTTCCGCCTGTCATTTTAGATCCAGTATCTGGAACGGTTTACCGTTTCAATCTCAAGCCTTCCGCTGCCGGCCATAAAGTGAACGCTCCGTCCATAATTTTCCCCTGTGTCCTCCGAGACAATCGCCAGGTCCAGTTCCTGCAGCATCTTTCTCGCGCAGCTGACATTCTCCCTGCCGATATCCGGCTGCCCCGCCTGTCCGGCAAAGCAGAAAATCTTCGCTCCTCCGACCAGCTTTACCCGGATCCGTTCCGGTACCGCGCCGGCTTCCTTCATGGCCTCAAACAGCGCCCGGGTCGCCGTGTCTACATACCGCAGACCATTTTTCCCATTGCCTTCCCTCCGTATGTCCGGAAGCAGAGTGTGTACCAGTCCTCCGATACCGCCCTCTTCATCATACATACAGACAGCCAGGCTCGATCCCAGCGCCATGGTGATGAGAACCGCTTCCCCTTTCGCTACCGCCATCTGATCAGGTTTTATCACGATCTCGCTCATCCGCTCACCTCCACCGCTTTCATAATCTCTGAGATGGAGTCTTCACGAAGAACCATGAGCATACAGCTTTTCTGTTCCGCCTCTGCGGTTGAAAAGTTATTGCCAATGCAGATTCCGCCGGGAAATGTCCCGGCCGCAGTCCCGATCAGCGCCGTGATAATAGCTCCTGTCATGTCCATGGAGACAGCGGAGTCAGACAGCGTGATCCTCAGTCCGACACAGGCCGAGAGCCCGGTCAGATAGGAAGAAGCCATAATATTGGCCGTCTCCTTGAGCAGATCCAGCATCTGTCCATCCATCTCCCCGGACACCTGCTCCGTGTTCAGCAGTTTCCTGAGAATTACGTCCGTCATCTCTTCTTTGTATATCTGAAGAAGCATGCCGTTAATATCGCCGGTAAATGGAATCAGAACGGCCGCCACGTTTTCTTCTGCATAGCCGATCCATTCCGCCAGCCCGTCATAATCAACCGTCTTCATGACAGGAGGGGCGTAACACACCTTTTCTCCGATGATATGGGATAAAGAGGCCATGCTGCTTCCGGTTCCGATATTCCCCATTTCCAGCAATGTTTCTGCCGCCGGTCCGCCCGGCAGCTCCCTTTCGTCCTTCATTTCTCCCTCCTACAAACACGCTTTTACGATTTTCAAGATCTCCTCGTCCTTAAATGGCTTGATAATGAAGTCGGAGGCGCCGCAGCGGATCGCCTCCGCAATCACCTGCTCCTGTCCCACCGCCGAGCACATGATGACCTTTGCATTCCTTTTAAACGCAAGAATATCATTCAGCACTTCCAGTCCTGATCTTCCGGGCATCGTAATGTCCAGAAGCATCAGATCCGGCTGCACCTCCTTATATTTCTCCACCGCTTCCACGCCGTCGCCCGCTTCCACAAAGTTGTCGTACCCTCCCTGGGTCAGCGCGCGCTTAATCACTCTTCTCATAAACATCGCATCATCTGCTATCATTATCAATGGCTTTTCCATGGCCTACCTCCCGGTTTTATTATTCATATTCATGCAGAACCTGGTTATCTCTCCGCTGATCAGGCCAAGTCCCATCTGTCTTTCCGCTCCGCCGTTTCGAAAGGCCGATTCCGGCATGGAGTAAATCTCACTCGTCTCTTTATCCTGTGCAACGGTGCGGGCTCCCGCCTGGCGCATGGCCAGCAGCCCTTTGGCGCCATCCTCCCCCATACCTGTGAGAATAATCCCCATGGCTTTCTCCTTCACCGTTTCCGCAACGGAGTTCATGGTGTAACTGATGGAAGGGCAGAATCCGCCGTACCGTTTCCCCGGAACACAGCGAATCATGAAGCCGTCCTCCAGTTTTCCCAGCGACATCTGATATCCGTCCGGGGCAATATAGACCGTGCCGTCGCAGACCGGCTCACCCGGCTGCGCCTCTTTCACGCGCATCTTGCACTGGGGATTTAAATACTCCGCAAATTTACCGGAAAAGCCGTGGCTTAAATGCTGGATCACCAGGATCCCGCAGGTGGTCGATGGCAGCTCCTTAAGGACCGTGAGTACGGCTTTCGGACCGCCTGCCGAAGCCCCGATCACCGCTAAATATCTGCTTTTCTTTTCCGTCTGACCATCCACTGACTCTTCCCCCCTCCGTCATCAGGCGCGCAGCGGCCTCTATTTCCTGTAGACAGCCGGACACACGTACTCAAACAGTTCATGGTTTCTGGGCAATAATTCCGTATGCCCCACAAACAGATAACCGCCGGGCTTTAAAGCCCGGTACAGCTTCTCAATCAATTTCTTTCTTGACTCCTCATTAAAATATATCATGACATTGCGGCACAGCACCAGATCATACTGTCCCAGCCCCACGCTTGGTTTCAACAGATTCATCCGCTGAAACCGGACTTTCTCTCTTATAGCGCGGCCGATGTCAAACGAAGTTCCCGCCTCGTCCATGGATAGATATTTCTGCTGCCACAATGCCGGAATATTCTCCAGCTCCCGGACCGGGTATCTCCCCTTCTGGGCCACGGCCAGCGCCTGCTCCGAAATATCCGTTCCCACAATGGAGAAGGATGGGAGCCACCCGCCCTGATCCTTATAGTCCTGCAAAAGCATCGCCAGCGTGTAGCACTCTTCGCCGCTGGAGCAGCCAGCGCACCAGATCTGATACGATATGCGCCCCCATTCCGGCTTAATATTGGGAAGTATCTTTTCCCGCAGGAAATCGAAATGCTTCGGCTCCCTCATAAAATATGTATAGTTGGTGGTCAGGCGGTTTAACAGGATGCTCTCCAGCTGTTTAGTCCTGTCCATCTCCATCTGTCTCATGTACTCTCCCATGGAGATGTTTCCGCGTTTTTCCAGTTCCCCGTTCATTCTGCATTCCGCCAGAATTTTCTTCTTTGACAGATCAATTCCGTACTGTCCGGACATATAGGTAATCAGCTGTGTGAACTCCTCATTCGTAAACCGTATCAATCGCGCCCCCTCCGGCAACCTCATCAGCCGCCATTCCCTTTAAGCTACCGTCTTCTTTTCTTATCAGTACGACACACGCCGGAGCTTCCTCCGGCGCCAGGTTCTGGTTCTTGCCTGTGATCTGGTCGTTTACCGGCTTTTGGTCGTTTCCCGGCCGGAACACGGGAATCAGTCCGCCCTCTTTATAGATCATGCCTACAAGATTATCAGGCGCCCCCGGCACCCTTATGATTTCAGGGCACGGAAGAATCAGTTCCACCCGTTCCATGGCTGTCACTTCGCACTCGCCGCCATAATACAGGCGCAGCATCTCTCTGCCAATTCCTTCCTGTTCCATGTGTGCCCCTCCTTTCCTTCAGTCAGCCATCAGATCCGTAAATTCCCCGATGGGCGCAGGTCTCCCGTATCGGTAACCCTGAGCCAGATTGCATCCGATCTCCGTCAGAAACGCCTCATGCTCGGCCGTCTCGATTCCTTCTGAAATCACCTGAATATCCAGCTCATGGGCCAGATGAATCACGTTGGCGATGATGATCTTCTCCCGGTCGCTTAAGCGCTTCTGGAAGAATTCTTTATCCAGCTTGATAATATCGACGGGCAGATCCTTCAGAAGGCTCAGTGACGAGTAGCCCGTTCCGAAATCGTCCATGGACAGGACGAAGCCTCTTTCTTTGATCCGCCGCGCCACCTCCAGGATTTCTCCCGGATTGTTTAAAAATGCACTCTCTGTAATCTCCAGCTCCAGATACCGGCTCTCCACACCGTATTTGCCGGCAATCTGTTCCAGTTCCTCCAAAAAGTCAGGCTTCGTCAAATGGATCCTGGATATATTCACTGCGATGGGATACGGCGTTCTGCCGCTGTCCTTCCAGCTCTTAATCAGTCTGCAAACCCGCTCAAACACATATAAATCAAGCTCTGTAATAAATCCGTTTTTTTCAAACAGCGGGATAAATTCGTCGGGCGGAATCATCTGGCCCTCCATCATCTTCCAGCGCACAAGGGCTTCGAACCCGATACAGCGCTTACGGGGCAGATCCACCTTGGGCTGGTAATAGACGACAAACTCCTCATTCTCCGCCGCGCGTTTCATGCGGAATGCAAGCTCCCGTTCCTTTGCGAATTTGCGCTCCGCCTCCCTGTTGTAGAAGCTGTAGATACTCTTATGGTAATCCTTTAACGCCTTTCTGGCCATGTTGGCATGGTCTACCAGGATAGACATCTCCGTGTCTCCCGGTTCCACCAGGCAGACGCCCATGATGCAGCTGATCGGGAAGTCCTTCTTCTCCTCCCGCGGAATCTGTTCCACCCGCCGCAGCAGCTGGTCCAGACGGTGCTGCAGGCCATTAACGGTCTGGTATTCCAGAAGCAGCGCAAATTTATCGGCTTCAATTCTGGCAAAGCACTCCCCGCCGCCCGTAAAATTACTGAGCAGAGAACTGATGCCCACCAGAATATCGTTTCCTGTCTCATAACTGTAATTCGCGTTAATCACCTTGAAATTCTTGATATCCATGGTGACTATCGCCTGTAACAGCGGCGCGTTCTTCAGCCGCTTTCTTCCCTCGCTTAAAAAGCGGTTGTAATTCCATGCCTCCGTCAGCCGGTCGTGATCCATCAGAATCTGCGTAAAACGCTGAAAACGGCGTTCCAGAATACAGGCGGCCATAACACGCCCAGCCAGAGCGAAGGTCATGCTCTCCTCCAGCGTCCAGAGCCTTTCTTTTTTATTATCATTCACACTGATATATCCGATATAGTCCCCATTTTCCATGATCGGGAACTGCATCAGGGATCTCGTTTTTCTCAGCTTCTGGCGTTCCGCGATGACCGGATCCAGAATCTCCAGTTCGCAGATCCGGTTGCAGGCCAGCACCTTCCGGTTCCGGAAAAGCTCCAGATACCGTTCTGCAATGAGTCCCGGTATTATCTTTAAATTATCGTTGCGGACCATCGGCTCCTCTTCCATCCAGAAAGAGGTAATCTCATAGTCCTTCCCTCCGGATTTGCGCTCCAGAATATAGGCCTCACCGCATCCATAATAGGCACAGATCCGTTTCAATCCCATTTCGATGGGGCATTCCTGTTTTCCGGGCAGAAAATGATCCATAATTTTGCGGATAAAATCCATGTCGGCTTTTCCGCTGTCCTCTATGTACTCAGGTATGGGGCGGATCGAATACGCAAGATCTGTTTCCGCGTCCCCCGTCTCCATTTTTCCGCACACCTCTGTAAAACAGAGGAACTTCTCCTCCTGCTTCGCACGCGCCAGCGCCGCCTTTGCCCTCTTTAACAGAGAGTCGTAAGTCTGTCCCTGTCCGTCTGTCAGCGCACCTCCCGCCGTCATGTGCAGATCCGTTTCCCGCTCCAGGCTGGTACGGACACTGTTCATGGAAGAGACCGCATCTTCCCGGCTGCGGCATCCCAGAAGAAAGACAAGAAAGCAGTTTTCGCCCACTCTCGCCACAAGATCCGTCCGCCTCAGGGTACACTGCAAAAGGAAGGCCGCCTGCTTCACAGAGGCCTCCGGAAGTTTCGTCCCGCCGTTTGCCGCCTCCAGAAGAAAAAGGCCGTCGCCTCCCCAGTTCTCCGCTTCCTTCAAGTATTCATTAATCATCACTTCAGCCGCCGCTTCTGTCCACGTATTGGTCAGACGGTCCAGCCGTTTTTCTCTGTTTGAAACCATGACCCGTTCAATTCCTCTCTTTATTAAGAAACCGTTCTATATCCATCACGAAGGCCCAGCATCCGGAGGAATCAAGATACACCGCCTGCGTCAAAAAATCATTCTTCTCTCCGGTTACATCCTCAGGAAGCTCAAATATTCTGTCGTCCGGGACTTCAAATACGCCGGCCACACGGTCAGCCAAAAGGGCCGGAAGACCGTCTTCCACCTCCAGAAGGACCGCATACTCCCGTTCCCGGTTGTCCCCCCACGAAGCTCCAACCGAATAAATCTCAGCCTCACATCCGTTAAATGTAATCGTCTTCTCCTGTCCCGCATTTCCCTGAACAATATGGCGTACCAGCTTCAGCGGAATCAAAAAAAAAGCGCCCTCTGACTCAAAACATAAAAATGTTTCCATCATAAGGCACCTCCTTCGCATCTTTCACATTTGTATATACTATTTACTATATTAACGTATAATGCATGAAAAAGCAAGGTTATTACACCTCTTTTGCTTCCAGCATCCAACCTTCCAGACTGAGTTTGAAACGCTTCCGGAACAGGTGTGAAATCCACCAGACCGAAACAACAGCCACCGCCGCCATCACCAGCAAAAATGTCCCGAAATCCATCCATCTGCCATAGGATGTCACAAACACCAGGGAAACCAGAATCGTCAAAATACTGACCACCGCGATCTTCCGTTCCACACGCATCTTCTCCCATCGGTTCTTGACCAGACGTTCTTTCCGCTTTTCCTCCGGCTCCGGACCGGACAGTTCTGCCTTTACTCCGTTTAAGGTTTCCTCATATATCTTTCTGGCATCCTTTTCGTAGTAATCAGAACAATTTTTCTTTATCTCTCTTAATCCGTTCCATATGATTTTCATAATATCCTTTGCCGACGTAAACATGTCCACCCTCCTTTTTTTCTATCATACAACAAAATGCCATAAAAAGGAATAAAAAGTAGGTCATCTGGTAAATAATTCCATGATGTCCCAGTCATACTGCATATTTCCATTTTGATGGCCATATTAATATAGAAATCCTGTTTTATGGAGCCAATATGCAGACCATTACCCAAAGAGTACTGTCGGATACCGTATACAGCAAAGGGACTGCCGTACTCACTTATACGATCCGTTATCCTTACTTCACCACAACCTGCTCCGAGGCAGCCGCCTTAAGTATCAATGCGTTTTATTCCACCGCCGCCCGAAAGACGGAGGAGTACTGCCGCACAGTCCTGGCTTCCCAGGCCTCCGTTCAGGCAGAATACGCAAAGAAAGACAACTATCCGTTTTTCGGATATGAGTTCATAAGCGCTTATACCGTCACCTGGAATTCCGGATGCATGACAAGCCTCTACACCGATCAGTATACCTATACGGGAGGTGCACACGGAAGCACGATCCGGACCTCGGATACCTGGGATTTCAGCAGCGGCAGTTACTTGACGCTGGCCGATTTCTATCCCCACAATCCAGCTTACCGGGAAGGCATCTTCCGGATTCTGGATCAGCAGGTAAAGGCGCGGGAGAAGGACTCGCCTTCCACTTATTTTGACGATTACCCGGCTCTGATTCGATCCACCTTCAAACCGGAGAGCTTCTTTGTAACACCCAAAGGGATTGTCATCTATTTCCAGCAATACGACATCGCCCCCTACTCAACCGGAATCCCCGAATTTTTGATTCCATTTAAAAATAGCCGGTAATGCCCGTAATAGCAGGCAAAACGGAACTTTTTCCAGGCGGATCTCTTCCAACTGGTTCCACTTTTTAATTTTTCTTTCAATTTCCACTTGCAAATTCTGCCAAAAAGTGTTATTATATGATTCGTTCGCTTCTAAGCGTATCATATCGAGGCGTGGCTCAGTTTGGTAGAGCGCTGCGTTCGGGACGCAGAGGTCGCAAGTTCGAATCTTGTCGCCTCGATGATAAAAAGTGCAGGATATCTTTCATAGAAATCCTGCACTTTTTTTATTTTCTACTATTCTTTTTTCTATTCCATTTTAGTTTCATCCGGCTCCAATGCAGGCTAAAATTTCAAAAATCGGAAAAATCAGAAAAAAAGTGTAAATTAGTGATTGCAAATTTTTTATCTTTTTGCTATAATAGCGGACATGGGGGTATAGCTCAGCTGGGAGAGCGCTTGAATGGCATTCAAGAGGTCATGGGTTCGAATCCCACTATCTCCATGAGTCATATGCTGGAAGTCTTGATCGTACAAGGGTTCCAGCATATTTTTTGTTTAAATGCAGTATTTATTCCATTTTGTCCTGCTTTTCACCGATATATGGAGGTAACGCCAATGCCGCATCACAGAAAGAAAACCATCGATCAAATGCTGAATGAATACAGCTCTGAACAGGAATACGGTTCCTGCCTGGACTGCGGCGATGACGCCTGCTGCGAATACGATCAGGTCACAAACGTCTATGTATTTTCCTGCCATAACGAGGATTGTCCGCACCACTGGCCGCCCTGTGACACGCCGCGTATCGAAGATGCTCCGGACTGGTTCGCCTGGCCCAGGCCGTAGCAAGGCCGAAACTCCGCAAGAATTACCCGCATGTATTTCTACCTCCCGCCATCCCCGTAATGCAGCTCTGCTTCCTCCCATATTTTCCGCCACTCCTCCGATTCCGGTTCCCCGAGATTGTACGTCTCCAGGTCTTCACTTCGTGGATACGCATTCCGGAACGCCTGGGCAATGGCTTCATCCCTGCTGATCAGCAGTGTAAGCGCACTGTCCCACGCCACGATCTCAATATCAGCCATCGGATGCTGAATGGAAATCGGATTTTTCCAGAAACCGGTGTATCCGTCCGCATACGGCAGCCCATAGCTTATCACCTGGCGCAGCGGAACCTCTTTCTTAAATCCCGACAGGACGCCCCAGTACCACGGATAATCCTGCTGCCGGACAATCTCCTCCAGCCGCTCCCCCGGCACCCAGAAGAACGCTTCCCTGCCTAAGTTCCCGCCATACGGCTCCAGCGCCTCCGGATAATTTTCATACCCCGTTATCAGCCAGTTCCGTTCCACGACAGCCGGGAAAATCGCAGAGAGTACCCCGGAAAAATACGAGTAGGTTCTCTCTCCCTTTCTCAGAATCACACCTTTCACAGCCGCTCCTCCCGGCGGTTCACTCACCCGCCGAATTTTGTAAATATGACACGCCCAATTCCCATACACAGGATGGTCACCGCATTATAAAACAGGATGACCGGAAAAAACACCTCCGGAATTCTCCAGAAGATCGCAAAATAAGGGACACAGATCAGAAGCCCGATGCAAAAGTTGACAATCCTTAAACGCGGACAGATGTCAGAAATGTTTTTCATATCACTGACCGGGTACAGATTGCCAATGACGAGATAGCTGACCATCTCGGCAAGATGCAGTGTCAAAAACTGCAGAAGAAAGAAATGCAGAAACGGATGTATCTTTCCCATCTGTGACAAAATCACCCCCGTCACCAGAGCCGCCGCCAGATTCACTCCAATTCCGCCATAAGAAACCACCAGATCCCTTCGGGGCGGCAGATGGCCGGCAAGTTCCTCATCGACAGGACGGGGTGTCGAAAAGAACAGATACGGTTTAACCGTCACGTGCAGGAAGCATCTCTTGCATCCGTAAAGCTGGTAAAAAAATGCATGACCGACTTCGTGAAGCCAGATAACGCTGTAAAGCGCCGCATAGCCCAAAACCACATATACTAAAGTTTTCATCACTGCCTCCATTCCCTTGAATTATACACCGCTTTCTTCCGGATTGCATTATCTTTAGGAAGGGAATCTGTCCTGCAGCAGCTATCGTTCCTGTTCCAACAGCTTCTGATAAATAACCAAATCCTGATCGGTATAGACATTAAATATTACCTGACGGACCGATTCATTCTGCTTTAAGAAACCAACAGCCGTCTCCACCGCGATCTCCGCCGCCCGCTCCTGCGGGAAACAGAATACACCTGTCGAGATACAGCAAAATGCAATCGAGGTAATCTGATTTTCCACAGCCAGTTCCAGACAGGAACGGTAACAGTCCGCCAGAAGCCGGCAGTCTGTTCTTCGCAGCGGGCCGGTAATGACCGGACCGACCGTATGCAGAATCGAATCACACGGAAGATTGAAGGCAGGTGTAAGTTTCGCATGCCCCACCGGTTCCTCGTGCCCCTGGGCTTCCATAATCTCATTACAGGCGAGGCGGAGCTGAATGCCCGCATAGGAATGGATAATATTGTCGATACAGGAATGGCAGGGCCGAAAGCACCCCAGCAGCGCACTGTTGGCCGCATTTACAATCGCGCCCGCCTTCAGACGTGTGATATCCCCCTGCCAGAGACAGATCCGGCCGTTCTCCTTTACAGGAGCCAGATCCGCTCCATCCAGAATGCCGCGCGCGGCAATCTCCTCCGACAGATACAAATCCTGTTCCGCCAGAAACTCCGGATCTGCCGGCATCGGAGGCCTTACGTTCATCAGGGAGCGGAGAAGCGGTTTCTGCCCCGCACTGTCCTCCGGAATCACAATGCCGCGATACTGAGGCATCTCCTTCTGCATAGCCCGGATCAGATACCTGAGACGTTCTTCCTGGGTCTTATAACTCTCATTTTTCAAATCACATCACCTCTCTGACTGCTTCCAGAGCTTCTGCAATGTCCATGTTGACATATAAGGATTTTTCTCTGATCTCCTCCGGCCCCCAGGCTTCTCCCTGATTGATGCAGATATAAAAGCCATGTTTCTCCCTGTCTGTCAGCTGCCAGAACGGATATTTAATGATTCCCGGCGTGTTCATGCCGACTCCCAGTTCCAGAAACACCAGCCTCCTGTTCCGATTCTGTCTTATAAAACCGGTATATCCGGCACAGGCACGCTCCCATGCATCGTCCTCAACGAAGTATCTGTCGCACCGCAGATTGACCTCCATGTCACCGCCGCAGACCGGACATTTCGGCACCAGCTCCGACGGTATTTTCAGATTTTTCTGCCGGGCTACCATGGCTCTTACTTCCTTCTCGTTCTCATACAGCTTCTTATGACAGGCCTTTGCACACTGAAACATACCGTAATCGCCCTGAGCCGCAAAGATCCGTTCTTCCGGAAATCCAGCCAGCTGAAACTGATGATCCACGTTCGTTGTCAGAATAAAGTAATTCCTGTCTTTCACCAGCTGATACAAATCCAGATAGGGCTTTCCAGCCTGAACATCATAGCGGTTACAATAAATATGCCTGCTCCAGTACGCCCATTTTTCCTCCTGTGTGGGAAACGGGTAAAAACCGGCCGAATACATATCTGTCATACCGTAGTGCTCGATAAAATCACCGAATTTCTCCCGGAAGCGCCTGCCTGTATACGTTAAACCGGCGGCAGCCGACATCCCGGAGCCTGCTCCGACGACGACCGCCTCCGCTTCCTCGATGAATGTCCTCACCGTGGACTGCCATTCGCTCATGGTATTCTCTCCTTTTTTGTGCTCTCACCAGGAATCTCTCATCCGGGAGCGTGTCTGAAAATTAATTTCCGCCGCACTCCAGGACTCCTTCGTCTTCCTGTCTGAATTATAAACCGCTGCAGCATTTACAGCAAGAACGCACAAAAAAGTGGGATAGTAACCAGTTCGTTTCTTAGTATCCGACAGATACTATTGCTATCTTCATTACCGGTAGAGCACATAGTCCTGCATCTCGCGGATGAAACCGGCCTTTTTTAATAATTCGCCGGCATTTTCCGGATATTCCTTCAAAATCAGGCGCTTCTGCTCAGGAAATAAAAGCTTTCTCTGAAAACAGCGGACGAACTCTGAAAGTACAGCCTCCATCCCTTCTTCCTCAAAGAACCTGAGAACCTTTCCCTGACGCTCCATCACTGCGGCCGTCCTCCCCTGCCGGATGGCGACAGCTGTCCCCGGCAGATTCATAAAGCTTCTGTCCTCCGGCTGTTCCAGAGCCTTTCCCCATATCTGAGCCGGATCCGCTGCATTCAGCCAGACCACCTCATCATCCGGCTGTTTTAAAGCCGCTGTCACGCTCTCATAGTCCTCTTTCCGGATAAACTGCGCCCCCGACATACCGGATACATAGTATCCGCGTCTCACTTTTCCCGTGTACTCCCAGATCCGAAGCACATCCAGTGCCTTTCTCCAGGTCATTGCCTCCGGGTCCGGCTTAGCTTCGTCCGTACCGCCGGCTGACAGCACATAGGCAGAATCCATACAGGGATCGCATGCTTTGCGGTAGGTCTCTTTACAGAGGACCGCCGCTTCCTTTAAAAACAGGTCCAGCCACTCTTCCATGGTCCTTTTCTTTACCGGCCGCACGATATCCCAGCGGCCTGCAGACAGCGCCATCACCCGTGCATTCACCCGCTGTCTCGCCGTTGCCCTCTTCACCTTTTCCCGATTCTGCCACTGTCTCACCGGCACAAAGCTATCCGCACAGACAAGACCTTTTTCTGCCAGCTTAAGAAGCACCTCCTGGGCGCTGTCCTGCTTCGGTACCTCCGTAAGAAACTTGAGAAAACTGGCTCCCCGGCGCATCAGCTCCTGATACAGCAGCTTCTCATCACCCTCCAGTTCCTCCGAAAGCCCGGAAATCGGAGCCTCCCAGTCGATATCTTCATACCGGTAGAAAGCCAGTGTCCCATCAGGCTTCATCTGCCAGAAATAGTCGCCCTGTGCCAAAAGCTTGTCGAGCATGGCCTCTGTGTAATTTTTTACACGCCGTGCAAAAAAGACGGATTCCCAGAATTTGACCGGATACGTCCTTCCGCAGATCTGTTCCACCGCTCGCCTCAGCTGTTCCTCCCCCGGCGCGGCAGCGAAGGCTCTTTCGGCCGCCAGCGCCGCATAATGCGCCGGCGGCTGAGTCACAGCCTCCAGACGCATGCCTTTGATTGAAGCGCGTCTGGCCCTGTCGTAGAGCTTCGCATGGTAAAAGATCCCGTCGTCCTCCACCACGAGTGATTCTGCCGTCAGCTTTTCCAGTATGCATTCCGCCATACCTTCCGGGAAAAAGTACCGCTCACTCACCGCTTCCCTATTCTGCCCGCCGCGGTAATAGAGCATCCGCCGCACGATATGCATGGCCGCTTCCTCATTCCCCTCCAGAAGAGCCAGCTCATACTCTTCCCGGTGTTCTGCTGCAATCCATATCCCAGGCTCCATATAGGAAACTAATTCTCTCTCCGCCAGATTCTTCAGCCACTCCACCGGCACAGGCAGTTCTCCGGCAATTAAATCGCCTTCCATCATCAAAAGGGAATGAAGCTGGTCCTCATCCTCCGGAAGCTTCTTCCGAGCCTGAACCCTGGCCAGCTCCTCCGCCTGCGGCTTTATCATATCTGTCTGCTTCAATTCCTCATAGACAGCCTCACGGATTCCCTGCGTTACCGGAGAATATTCATACATCTCCGCCGCTTCCGCCTGCCACTGGAACGGAAGAGACATGGGCGACGGCACGTCCACACAGACTTCCCGTACTGTAATGAGCCCAGCCCTGATATCGCCCAGGATCTTTATTACGCCGTCAATATCCCACTGGTCCTCCAGGCATTCCCGCTTCGTCTCCCGGATCAGAGGATGCCCCGGCTCGTTAATCAGGGAGGAGAGCATCTCCGTGCTCTTCAGCCGCTGCATCCAGAGCGGCTGACGGCCATTCCGCTTCATTCCCATCATGAGCGCGCGGGCCGCATTATAGCGAAAGGTCATATTGAACAGAGGCGTCAGGGGAAGCGCCGCCTCCAGAACACTCCTGGCCTGTCCCTCCTCGATCTTGAACAGCAGCCCTTCCGGAAGAACGTCATCCCCATAAGGATACAAAAGAAAGCCGTCCTCCTCATCCACGCAGCCGATATCAATTCCGCATAACTGTTTGGCCGTATGCTGCAAAAGAAGAGACAGCGGTGCATTGACCCGTCTCCCAAACAGCGCGTGCACCATGACCTGATTGCTTCCCGTATGATCTCTGAACCGTTCCACAACGATCGTCCTGTCGTCCGGAATCCCTCCTGTTACCACAATCTGGCGCCTCAAAAATGAAGCCGCGTTGCAGGCCGCCGCGACATCAAGGCCAAGCCGGGTAAGCGTGCCTGTCAATGCGTCTGAGCCGCTCACCGGTTGACCATTTTCAGATGATTGACTATCTCCGCCTGTTGGATCATCCCCGGCCTCCGCCGCCTTTCCCAGCTCCCGGAACAGCCTTCCGAACGCCAGACTGGTGCGAAGCGTCCTGCCTCTCGTCTCCCCCTTCCAGAACGGCAGCCTGGCTCCCTCCGCCGGAACCTGCGTCACTACCACAGTATCCCGGTCCTGGCTGACGATCTTCCATGCAAAAGATCCAAGCACAAACTTATCTCCAATCTGGGATTCATACACGAACTCCTCATCCAGTTCTCCCAGCTTCACTCCATCCTCCGTCTTCGCCACGTAGAGCCCCTTATCCGGGATGGTACCTCCTGCCGCGACAGCCAGCATACGGCTGTAGGCGTCACCGGTCACCCGCTCATGAATCCGGTCATAGATCACCCGCGGACGCACCGGAATCTCTCTTCCGTGCTCGTAATCACCAGCCAGCATCCGCAGCACGCCTTTTACGTCCTCTCTCGTCACATCGCGAAAGGAATAAGCCCTGCACAGAATGTCCATCACATCATCCACGCTGTACCCGTCGCCTGCCGCCATGGACACCAGATGCTGGGCAAGCACATCGAGACAGAGCCTCGGCGGCTTCGTATGCTCGACTCCGCCCAGTCTGGCGATCTCGGCAGTCATGCCGCAGTAGACGCTCTCCGGTGCTGTCCTGGGATACATATACATCACGCTGACCGACCCCGGATTATGGCCCGCCCGGCCCAGCCGCTGCATCGTACTGGAAACCGTGCGCGGACAGCCGATCTGCAGAACCTGGTCTATCTCACCCACATCGATCCCCAGTTCCATAGAGGAGGTGGCGCACAGAAGCCGGAGCCGTCCTTCTCTCAAGTCCTGCTCTACCTCCGCCCGCTGTTCCTTCGAAAGACTTCCGTGATGAACTCTGGCAAACCCGTCACCGCCCAGCAGGTTGACGTAATAGGCCAGCTTTTCCGCATACCGGCGTCCTTCCGAAAATGCAATCACGCTTCTGCAGTCCAGACACTTCTGATAGACCGCCATCCCCAGTTCTTCCCAGACCGGATCCTTTCTTCTCCCGTTGGCCGGAGTCGTTCCCACCACCTCAATTAAGACCTTCTTCTCCATGGCCGGAGCGCAGATGACTACCGGCTCGGGGGATAAGTATTCCGCAGACAGTTCCAGCGGCTCTATCGTGGCTGACAGGCCGATGCGCTGGAGGTTACGGCCGCAGAGCCGGTCCAGCCTCGCGATGGAAAGCATCAGATGAGCCCCCCGCTTCGTGTCGATCAGAGCGTGAAGCTCATCGATGATCACCGCCTCAGCTGTCTTCACGATCCCCTGGCCCGACCGTGAGGTCAGCATCAGGTAAAGCGATTCCGGCGTGATAATCAGAATATGGGGCGGATGCTTCACCATTCTCTGGCGGTCCTTCTGGGGCGTGTCCCCAGTGCGGATCGCCACAGTGATCTCCTGCTGCCCTTCTTCCCTTTCGATTCCATCAAGCGGCCGTCTCAAGTTTTCCCGTATATCGCCAGCCAGTGATTTCAGCGGCGAGACGTAGATCAGATAGAGCTTTTCCTCCAGCCTTTCCTCCCTGGCCAGCGTACTTAACCGGTCAATAAAAACGAGAAATGCGGACAGCGTCTTGCCGGTACCCGTAGGGGCGCTGACCAGCACCGGCTTCCCGGCTGCGATCGCCGGCCACGCCTCCTCCTGTACCTTTGTCGCTTTCCCGAATGTCTCCGCAAACCAGCCGGCTGTGGGCTCTGAAAAAATCTTAAGAATGTCGTCCGCCATCGTAACCTCCATGCAAATGATTTTTCTAATCATACCATACTTTACTCTGGATTAACAGGCACCTTTTTCCAGCGTTTTAACTCCGGGAAAAACTGTTTCATCATATTCCGCGCCTCTTCCTCACTCATACCGCTGTTCGCTCCTGCCATCATGGGGACACAGCCTTCAATCATCTCTTCCATAGTACAGTCCATCGCAAACGCCCCATCACGATAGCAGTATTTACAGTAATCTTCATTCCTGCTTCCGTCTTCGTTCGTTCCATACAGTTCATCCGTATCTCCCATCGGCATACCACAGCTCTGACAATACTTTTCTTCCATTTTTCTTCCTCACAGTTCTTTTATCTCAGACTCCTTTGTCTGGATCTTAATCCTATCACGACAAACACGTCAACTGTATGTCATGATTATCCGGGATTTCCGTTTATTTTTACCATCAATTTTCCCGTACCGGGTACTGGAAATTCCTGACCGCTTCATTAAAGTAATCATTGAATGGCCGCATCAGCAGAAACAGCTCCGACGCCCTTTCACAAAAATCCTCCAGATCACAAAGTCCCTCTGTCTCCAGGCGGCATTCAATGTCCCAGCTTTTATACTTTAAGTATTCACTTTGGGGAAAATCAGCGTCATATCCACGGGGAACATTTTTTAAACGCTCCCCGGTCATCGTAAAATGATTTTGAAAATCCGGAGCGGATACAATGGTCTCCAATTCCTCTCCATGGCCGCAGATATAATCACGGATCATTGTCACAGCGTCCTTAAACGGGGCCGCATGCACGCCGCCTCCCAAAAATACATTTCCCGGAGCCAGATTCAGATAGTAGCCGCCCGGAATCGGCGCGCGGCCGGCAGGCGATATATGGGCGCGAAAAGCTGCATGATAAGGGGATTTGTCACGGCTGAATCTCGTATCCCGGTTCAGACGGTATATAAGATTCTTTGGCGGCAGTCCAATCACCGACGGATCTTTTTCCGCCAGGCGTTCCATCACCATCTGAAGCAGCTCTTCAAACTCTGCCGCCGCCTGTTCCTTAAATGCCTTGTGGTCTGCCATCCATTTTAAGTCATTGTTCCGCTCAAGTTCTTTTAAAAAGTCCATGATACAGTTTTCTCTCATCACACCGCCTCCTATGCGTTGGAAATCATAGAATAGCAGTCCGATTTCAGAAATTCATTCAGATACTGCCGCGCTGCCCTTGTCGTCCGGTAGGCTGGCAGGGAAGAAAAGACCAGAGACCGGTCATCGATCTCTTCCATCGCCGTCTTGCACTCCTGAAGGAACTCTGTATTTTCCTCCAGACTGGTATACTCCGGCTTCTCCGGATTCACCCTGTAAGTCGCGATCGCATAGGAAATCCGTTTACTGCAGGAACAGACCCCTTTACCGCTTAAGCCGCAGTATTCATCCAGAAAGCCAGACATCTTTTTCTTAATTCTGGACAGTCTCTGCCTGTAGGCCTCCGGAGAAATCTCCAGTATCTCGGCTGCCAGACGGCTGTCCACACGAAACATGGTTCCGAGAATGTAAATACAGCGGCTGTCCGTATCCAGGCACTGAAGCATCACGTTCGTACAGGAAAGCTTTAATTCCTGCTCCAGCAGGTTCCGGTCCACCCCCATCGTTAAGTCCGGTATATCCTTTTCTTTTCCGCTCACAATATCTTCGCCGTAGTATTCGAAGCTCAGTGGATGCTGTGCAAACATACTCTTTCTGTAGTTTTTCAGATGATTGACCGCAATGCGGAATACCCAGGTGGTAAAAGCACTCTCCCCACGGAAGGAGGCCAGATTGGTCATTACCCGGATCAGTATTTCCTGCGACGCATCCTCCGCGTCATGAATGGTCCCCAACATACGCAGGGAGAGATTAAAAACCAGATCCTGCACCCCGGTGAGAAGCTGCTCCAGAGCCCCTTTGTCCCCCTCCGCTGCCAGTCTTACCAGCTTTTGTGTTTCCATTTGTTCCTTTTCGTTCATGTCTTTTTCCTCTCTTTCGCTTTTTGCATATGACGGTTCCTGCATATCTTATTCCTGCATCCAATTAGACAATTTAATATCAGATTTGTGACATAAAACTTCAAATAAAACAGAAAGTTCTTGAAAGCGCTGGCTTTCTGTGATATTATACAGTTACAAATAAATATAAGTTCTTCGGGGCGGGGTGTGATTCCCCACCGGCGGTATAGTCCGCGACCCACTGTAACAGTGGTTGATCTGGTGTAATTCCGGAACCGACAGTATAGTCTGGATGAGAGAAGAAATTGTGTGACAGGCAGCAGTGCCTGACACGGTTTGATATGAATTATGACGCCCTGGATCAATTATCCAGGGTTTTTTTGAGTTCCGCAAGCCGGACGCTCTGTTCTGTCAGCCGATCATCAGAACTGCAGGAAGCCGCATGATTCCTCTTAGAGATGAACTTACAAAACCAAATTTCAGGAGGATGCAACAATGAAAGAAAACAAACTGCTGTCAACAAAAAATGTGGTATTAATGGGCATGTTCGGCGCGCTCGCCGGTGTTCTGATGATCTTCGAGATACCGCTGCCATTTATCGCACCCAGCTTCTACGGTCTCGATTTAAGCGAGGTGCCGATTCTGGTAGGTACGTTTGCGCTAGGGCCGATTGCCGGCGTCGTCATGGAGATTGTCAAGATCCTGGTTAAATTAGTTTTAAAGCCAACCAGCACCGGATTTGTAGGCGAATTTGCTAATCTGATGATCGGGTGTTCCCTGATTCTGCCGGCAGGCATTATCTACCGCTTCCATAAGACAAAGAAGAGCGCGGTACTTGGCATGGCCGCAGGCGCTGTCATGATGGCTGTAGTCGGTGTTGTCATAAACGTGTATATCCTGATCCCGTTCTATTCGAATTTGATGCCGCTGGATACGATTATCCAGGCAGGCGCCGCCATTAATCCGGCAATCAGCAATGTATGGACTTTTGCCCTCATCTGTGTCGGACCGTTCAATATTATCAAGGGAATTACCGTGTCCCTGATTACATCACTCGTATATAAGAGAATCAGCGTCATTATCCACAGTGCCGGAAGATCTGAGAGCCGATCACAGGCACGCACGTAATTTCATCAGGAAAAGGAATCCTATTCTAAAAGATTGTTTAAGAAAGCGCAGCATCTGTGATCGGATGCTGCGCTTTCTTCACTTTGATACCGCTTTATTCTCTGGGACCAACTATAAAATCCGCATATAGTTCTCTTCTGCTGCCGCCGACCGGCCGCACGCCCTTGATGATCCGATATCTGCCGGACTCCAGTTCTCCATACAGGCGTTCCAGATCCACCGTAAGCGCCTTATAGGAGCCGGAGCTCACCTGATAGGTAATGCTGTTCCAGATCACGTCAGGATTCACCGGTACTTCCGTCATCTCCATGCCGTCAATTCTCAGGAGCGTCATCTCGTCTCCAAACAGGACCGGCGATCTGGACTGATTATTTATCTCCAGAACCAGCTTCTTTTCAAACGCTTCCTCCTCCGACCGTTTCAAATCCAGAAACAAATCAGCTTCCGGCTTAAACGGCCGGTCCGCCTCCATCGCCGCAGGATCTTCTCCGACAAAGGAGGCGTCCGTGGATATAAGAAAGCCGTATTCCGCCCGGCTTCCGTCATCCCAGACGAGTTCCAGCTTAAACCCTCGCAGTATGCCGCCTGTCATATACGCAGACATGTCCGAGCTCAGCATCGCGTTCACATTGGGCGTGAGACAGAACCTCATCTCGTGGTTGTCATACTCCAGTTCCGTTGTTATGGTTGACTTTTCATCGTAACGGGGGCTCCCGTCTTCTTTCAGGATATAATCGGAAAGGATCGCCTCGTCCGGCTGCTTATCTCCAGTCAGTTCTATGGTAATCCACCGCCCCAGCGGCAGATACGGAATCTCCCGTTCCTCTTTTGCAAGCACGGTAAATGGCTCCGGTCCGCAGGCCGCCGTACTGACCGTATCGCCGTCATCTCCCGGCTCATTCCACAGGATCACACCGGATGCGCTGGGAATCTCCCTGCTCTTCCTCTCCTGAGTCACTCTGATCTGTGGAAGCGGCTCGCCCTTCACCACCTTGAAAAAGTACTGGTAATGGGAGTAATTCTTCTCATCTCCCTGTGAAAATTCCAGCTGCACGTAATAGTCTTTTCCATTTACCGGGATGAGAATATCGGAGGGGTTCATCACCTTTCCGCTGTCCACCGTGTCAAATACCATACTGTAAATGATGTAATGAATGGGATTGTCCCCATTCCCCTTAACCTTTATCTTAAAGTCATCCGCATAGAAAACCTCTGGCATATGGTACTCTCCGTCTGTCTCCTTCACGATCTTCTCCGGAGTAAGCCAGAGGCCGCAGGACGCTGTCTCCTGCTCGTTTCCATCTTTATCTGTCTCTGTTGTCAAATTATTCGTCCAGTTCTCCAAAGGCACATAACTGATACCGTTGGATACCACCGTCACTTCCCGTTCTTCCACCGGCTGTTCCGTGGGCCTTTCGGCGGTTTCCTTCGTACATCCGGCCAAAGTAACGGCCAGAACCAGCATTGTAAAAATCATTCGGAAATATCCTGCCATCCGTATTCCCCCTGCCTGCCGCAATCTGATTTCCCCATTCTCTCTTTATCATACCATAAGAGAACAGGAATTTCTTTGCGATAACCTGACGATTTCTTTAATATCCAAATCCATACCAGCGCTTCAGACTCCCCTCGTCAAATACGTATTCCGGCGTCACAAGAGGATAGTTCAGTTCCGCAGCATAGTACCACGGATCGTCCCCGTGAAGGGGATTTTTTATGATCTGAAATTCCTGGGCCGGCATATAGCCCTGAGCCAGCAGAAAGCAGCGGCTGCCGTCTCTGTTCTGCGCCACATCAGCCACCATGACGCAGTGTCCCGGACTCCCGCCCTTTATAAACATGTCTCCCGCCTGGATATCGCTCACATTTACAGGAACCGCCTCCTCGTTTAAGGAGAGTGTACCAGCGTAGATCATCACTGTTCTTAAGTATTTTAAAAACGTCTCATAAGAATCGTCGGAACCGGATTTTGAAACCCAGGAAGTCTTATTTCCATCTACCACCAGTCTCTTTCCTGATTTCCAGGCCGGATAATCCATTAAAAATCCATTGGTTAAATGAAACGCAATTTTATCGTAGTCCCCCATCTTCCAGAAATACTCCGAGTAGATGCGGATAATACTGTCGGCGCACTGCTGCAGATCACCTTCAAACACCGGCATGGAAAATACCGCCGCATGGGCGCTCTGATTTTGTTTCTCACTTCCGTCGTAGAGAAGGACAGGACTCTGATCCGGTTTCATCGCATACCGCCTTAAATATCCCTGAAAGCTTCCCATTTCCCTGGGAATTCTCGTATAGCCTTCCGGTGTAAAGAAGCGTTCCTCCAGAGTCTTTCCTTCCGGATTAATCAGAGAATCCCGCTTTCCCGATGACTGCTCCGGCTCCGTCACCTCATCATCGCCGATCAGATAGATGATCTCCTCCTCTGTCTGCGGTGCAGACGCAGCAGGAACCTGCTCACCGGCATAGGTAACGCTCTGGCCCCCGGTTTTGCATCCCGAAGACAGAACCGCCAATATTAAACTGCCGCATATCACCGTATATCTGATGGTTCCCCTCATACTTTTCCTTTCCATCGTGCACCATGAACTGCCCGCTCCGGCAGGGACTTTCGCTTCTTTTTCATTGTAGCATAAGTCTCCCGCGATTACTACACGGAAAATTGTCAGGGGTCATGCCGCTATTTCTCGAATACAAACCGGATCGCACCGGACTTCTTCTCCCCTGCCTTCACGGTCTGAAGCCCGGATTCACGGACGAATCCTTTTGCAAAAAGGTTAAAACAGTCGGTCGAACAGGACTGGTTTTCGATGCAGAAGAACGGCGCCTTCGGAGTAAACACGACGATATGGCCAAATTCCTCTGTGGCTTCCAGTTTTACCCTGCAGTCGTTATAGAAGATTTCCGCATGTGCTCCCGCCTGGCAGTCCGTATATACGTGATCCAGGGAAAGGCTGTCCACCAACGCGGGTGTGCGTAAATCCGGTACCGTCTCTCCTGCCGGAATCAGCTTCCCGGTAGGAATCTTCTCCTCCGTCATTTCCATGACAGAAGCGGCCGGAACGGTGATCTTCACTGCCTGTTCTCTCTTATTGAAATACGGATGGACCGCGATGCCATAGGACATTTCTCCCTCTCCGCAGTTTTCCACCTCATAGCTCCAGACCACCTCGTCAGGCAGCGCCTTGACCGTTATACTTAATATACTTGGGAATGGAAACATCGGGAAATCCGGCTGCGCCTCATTCCACAACAGAACACCAGTCACCAGGGCTGTCTGTCCATCTGCCTCCGCCGCCTTCACCTCGAAGGGCAGATTCTTCACCAGACCATGCATCCTGGCATCATACTGCCTTCCAAAGGCCTGAATCTTTAACTCCTCCGAGCGGTTAGGCGTCGGATAGAGGACCGGTACTCCGTACGTCGCCTTTCTCTGATAGCGTTCCTCTTCCCAGGCGATCATCTGGCGGCCTTCCCAGTCCATCTGATAGATATTCATGCCATCCTCCGGATTCACGAATACTTCCATGGATTCATTCTGAAGAAGGTACCCTTCTTTTCCATTCCAAACGGTTTTCTCAACTTTCATCTTCTCTTCCTCCAGTCAAATCAGCTTGTTTCAGTATAGCACAAACCGTCCTGTTTTTCCACTGCACACGTCCTTTCTGGTGATTTCTTTTCTCAGGAAAGCCCCGCGTCCCTTCTGACCGTCTCTATGACAGAAGCTTCGTCCACCTCCGCAAACTCTGTGGTATCAACCGTAATCACAGGATCACCGATGAAAAATGGATCCCTCCCCCGGCTGTCCAGAATCCGCAGATCCCGCCTTGCCGAATCTCATTGCACCTCTATTACACCAAAAACAGCCGGACAGATCACGCGGTAATCACCGCGCAATCCTCCTGCTGTCGTCATTTACTCTCTATATGCTTTTCACTTCATTACTGCCTTATTATCTGAGTCCGGCGGCACTGGCTTCATGACACGCCTGTGCAGCGATCCCCGTCTTATGCGAATGGATTTTCAGACGGATAGAGCATTCCCTTCGGCTGGTTGAATCCGATATCTTCCACGCCCAGATATTTGAATACTTCAAATAATGCCTTTCCGAAATGGCCGAACGCGACTGCTCCGTGGTGCGGATAGTTCTTCTCGATCAAAACGTGACGGTAGAATCTGCCCATCTCCGGGATTGCGAAGATTCCGATGGAACCGAAGGAACGTGTCGCAACTGGAAGAACCTCGCCCTGTGCAACGTAGGCGCGAAGCTGACAATCTGCCGTACTCTGTAAACGGAAGAATGTGATGTCGCCTGGAAGGATATCTCCCTCCAGAGTACCCTGTGTTACTTCCTCAGGAAGCGCTCTTGCCATAATCATCTGATACTTCATAGAACATGCGGAAAGCTTTCTGGAACATGTATTGCCGCAATGGAATCCCATAAAGGTATCCCTGTGTGTATAGTCGTATTGGCCCTTGATATCGCCGTCGTACATGTCATCCGGCACCGTATTGTTGATATCCAGAAGTGTTACCGCATCCTGGCTCACGCAGGTTCCGATAAACTCGCTCAGCGCGCCGTAAATATCTACTTCGCAGGATACCGGGATTCCCATACCAGTCAGACGGCTGTTGACATAGCAGGGAACGAAACCAAACTGTGTCTGGAATGCCGGCCAGCATTTGCCTGCAATGGCAACGTATTTGCGGTAGCCTCTGTGCTCTTCGATCCAGTCAAGAAGCGTAAGCTCATACTGTGCCAGTTTCGGTAAAATCTCCGGTTTTAAATTGCCCTCGCCCAGTTCTTTCTCCATATCTTTCATCACATCGGCGATTCTCGGATCGTCCGCATGCTTGTTATACGCTTCAAATAAATCCAGCTCGGAGTTCTCCTCAATCTCCACGCCCAGGTTATAAAGCTGCTTAATCGGCGCATTGCAGGCCAGGAAATTTAACGGGCGCGGTCCAAAGCTTATAATCTTTAAGCTGGATAATCCAACCAGTGTTCTGGCGATCGGAAGGAATTCCTCGATCATGTCCGCACATTCTGAAGCGGTTCCTACCGGATATTCCGGAATGTATGCCTTGATATTGCGCAGTCTTAAGTTATAGCTGGCGTTTAACATGCCGCAGTAAGCGTCACCGCGTCCCTGGGTTAAGTTGTCGCCGCTCTCCTCTGCCGCCGCGATAAACATGCTCGGTCCGTCGAAATGTTTTGCGAGCAGTGTCTCGGAGATCTCCGGTCCGAAGTTGCCAAGATAAACGACCAGTGCATTACATCCTGCCGCCTTCACATCCTCCAGCGCCTGTACCATGTGAATCTCACTCTCTACGATGCAGACCGGGCATTCATAGATGTTCTTTGCATCATATTTGGCAGCATACGCCTCCACAAGAGCCTTTCTTCTGTTGACAGATAATGATTCCGGGAAACAGTCTCTGCTGACCGCCACAATTCCTACTTTTACTTCTGGTATGTTGTTCATATGTATTTTCCTCCTGATTCTTTCTATTTATTGTTCTGCCTGCTGCTTCACTGCTCATTGCCTACGTGCAGGTTTTCCCCCTTTAAGCCAATAAAAGCATTTGCCGGAAGACCGCCCTCTTCGTGGCCGATCAGCCATTTGTTTCTTGCGAAGAGTAATTCGTCCTCTTTATTCTTAATCTCCAGCGGTTCCATATCTGTGTTGGTTCCCCTTGGAAGGACAACTACACACCGGAAACCTCCGTCTTCTACGTGGCAGGGCGCGTAGTGAAGTGTGGTGCCGTAGACTTCGATTACCGTTCCCGCCGGTACCAGGAAGGCCTCCATCAGAGATGTGTCGTACGTGTAATCTGCCCCGATATCCTGCTGTTTTCCGATGATCAGGACGAGATCCGTCACCGCAATGTTTATCTCGGAGTTTCTGTGGTATTCTACAGCGTTTAACTTCGTATTGTGACCGTTGCAGTAGCCGATCTGAATCGGAAGCTCCCCGTACACATTGTTCTGAATGACTAAAGCCTCAGGCAGCGCCTCCAGCTCCGGAACGGATGGTACGTAGATAACATCGTCCGGGAGAGGTGTATGTTCCATCTCTTTTAAGATACCGGTTACATCAAGACCGGTAATCACCTTTCCGTAGGCAGAAAACGCTTTGTCTGAAATGTCTTTGATCTGCATTCCCATTTAAGTATTCCTCCTCTTCTCCTATAAAGCAGCAAGCTTCTTATAGCTGTTCTTCAAATTCCCATAAAGCTCTTTATAGAGTTCATGGTACGCCTTATATTTGCCAACCACACTCGAATCCGCTCCGGTGCTCTGCGCCTCAGAAATCAGCTCGTCGCAGGCCTCCTCCACGCTCTCGTAGATTCCGCATCCGACTCCGGCCAGAATCGCCACGCCGAGTGCCGGACCTTCCGTCTGTCTCACCGTATTCACACTGCAGTCATATAAATCTGCCAGCATCTGTCTCCACACAGGGCTCTTGCCGCCTCCGCCGCAGGCCATCATACTGTCAACATCGATGCCCATCTCCTTTAAAATGTCATTGCAGTCAGAAAGAGAGTAGGAAACACCTTCCATGACGGCACGCAGCATATGAGCCTTCGTATGAATCGCAGAGAGTCCAAAGAACACGCCGCGGCAGTCCGGATCCAGATGGGGCGTTCTCTCCCCCATCAGATAGGGAAGATAAATCAGCTTATCACTGCCAGCCGGGATATTGGCAATATCACGATTGATCAGGTCATAAACGTCCACGTCCTGTCTCGCAGCCTCTTCCACATAGTCCTGACAGAAATTATCCTTAAACCATTTTAAAGAAAGTCCGGCCGCCTGCGTCACGCCCATGACATGCCACGTTCCTGGCACTGCCGCGCAGCACGTATGCACGCGTCCCTTTGGGTCGATCGTCACCTGGCTGCTGTGTGCAAACACGACCCCGGAGGTTCCGATCGTCGTAAATGCCGTTCCGTCCTTTACGACTCCGGTACCGACTGCCGCAGCCGCATTGTCACCGGCGCCGCCCACCACCTTTGTCTCTGTGGAAAGTCCCGTCTTCTCCGCGATATCCGGCAGAACCGTTCCCGTAACCTCGCAGGACTCAAAGACTTTGCCGAGAAGAGCTTTATCAATGTTCAGTTTCTCCAGCACCTCATCCGACCAGCAGCGGTTCGGCACATCGAGTAACTGCATCCCACTGGCATCCGACACCTCAGTCGCAAACACACCGGTCAATATGTAACGGATATAGTCCTTTGGAAGCAGAATATGCCTGCATCGCTCATAATTCTCCGGCTCGTGATTTCTCACCCATAAGATCTTCGCCGCTGTCCAGCCTGTCAGAGGCGGATTGGCCGTAATCTCAATCCAGCGTTCCCGGGGCATGATCTCCAGCATCTCTTCCACTTCTTCTCCGGTCCTCTGGTCACACCAGATAATGGAAGGACGGATCACATTCCCAGCTTCATCGAGCATGACAAGTCCGTGCATCTGACCGGAAATACCAATTCCCTTTACCTCGTCCTTTCCCGCTCCTGCCTTTTTCACCACGTCTTCCACGGTAGCAATCACCGCGTCCCGCCAATCCTCGGGTTTCTGCTCCGCCCAGCCGTTATGCGGCTGATACAGCGGATACTCCCTCGAAGCCGATGCAATTATATTGCCTTTTTTATCGAACAGCACGGTCTTCGTCGCCGATGTCCCCACATCAATACCAATTAAATATTCCATTTGCTGCCTCCTTACCTGTTTCACGCAATTTGCCATAGTTTCATTATACCGTTTTCCGCCAGATTACGTGAGCAGGAACTTGACCACCTAATAGCACTTTCTTGCCCTTTTCCTATATTCACTGGGCAGACAGCCGTAACGTTTCGCAAACGCCTTTGCAAACGCCCTGCTGTCCGAGAATCCGTGATTCACGGCAATATCCCCCAGCTCATGGGCTGTATGCACCATCTCCTTCACCGCGTACTCCACCCTTAAATCCTGCAGATAATCGCGGTAGCTGATATTGGCATACCGCTTAAATATTCTGGATAAATACGTAGGGGAAAAACCAAAGCGGTCCGCCACCTTTTCTAAGGACAGTGCCTCGTCGTAATGATTTTTCATATACTCCGTAATCTCCGACAGTTTCTCCAAATGGATCTTCTGCCTGATAATATCCGGAGCCTGAGCCTGATCCTTGAACTCCGTCAGAAGCAGATACTTGACAAATTCAAACAGCCCGTTGACCTTCAGCTCCCAGGCATACGTTTTTCTCTCATACGTCCGGTACATCTCCATCACAAGGCCCATCAGCTTCCCATTCTGCTCCCCCGATCTCCTGGAAAATGACAGATACGGCTGCTCCTGCAAGTAAACCTCAAATGTCTGCACAGGAATCTGCAATACCAGCGTCCGGTTTGGAAGCGGCGCGTCGATCGCGTGCACTTCATTGGAATTCACTATAATAAAGTCCTTCTCACCAATTGGAAAATGGTTCTCCCCCAGATAAAAATCGATCTTCCCCTCCATAACAAGAAAAAGCTCAATCGACCGATGCCAGTGACTGGCCCTCTTATACTTCCCCTCTCCGCCCTCAAAGAGAAACAGCTTAAACGGCAAATTATCATTCGGTATAATCATCTCATGGCTGGAATCCATCTCTTCTCCTCTTAACATTCTTAAGACAGTCTCTGCAACTGACTCTGATAGAAAAAACAGGCCATCCACTGTATCCATTGGCCTGCCTTTCCGGGTTACCCTGTTATCTTTGTTCCAAAAGTTTTTTCAAACGTTCAATTTCCTTCTGCTGCTCCTCTATCTCCCGTTTACGTTCCTCTATCTCCTGCTGCTGTTCCTCCATCTCCCGTTTATGTTCCTCTATCTCCCTCTGCTGTTCCACAATCTCCCGTTTACGTTCCTCTATCTCCCGCTGCTGTTCCTCTATCTCCTGCTTCTGTTCCTCTATCTCCTGCTTCTGTTCCTCAATCATATACTGCACTGTATTTCTATCCAGAATCTCCAATGCTTTCGAATACATACCCACCAACTCCTCTGGTTTTACCTGAAATTGAGCTATCTCTTCGTAAATTTCGCGGAAATCCGGGTATCTCTCTATAATTCTCATGATATCCTCCGGCCTGTCAGAACTTAAGAAGAGCAGCCATGCCTCTATTTCCTCATTTAAATTGTAAGTGATTTCCCGGAAAACATCAAGAGCCACAAAAATATATTTCTGCAGTAAATCCAGTTCCAGCCCCGTATCAAACACCTGGCTGGAGCGGTGAATATACTGTCCGGCTATTTTGTGAAAATCCGCGCTGCTGTTCTCAATCAGGACAATGGTATACACATTCTGAAGCTTCTTATATGTAGACCCATTCTCTTTCCTGCCTTTTATCCGGCTATACTGCCGGAGTATCAGATCAGAAGAATAGCAGGCGGCCCGCTCTCCCGGAAATGCGTAGCCAATACGCTGAATTTCAATGTTCACCAATTCTCCGCTCTCAAGTTCTGCCAGTACATCCATAATCAGCAGAGAGCCTTCCGCCGTAATCCGGTTAGATTCCGGGGATAACACCCGTTTTACCGCCACCTTCTGCTTCATAATGCAGGAAAGCATCATGGATAAGCGGTCATTGTGTACATCCGGATCAAAAACCAGTTTAAAAAAGGGATCATAACTGATTTTCAGTCCGCTGCTTCCCATGGAAAACCCGATCAGCTCCTCCTGAAATTCATTCGTCAGGAGTTGAAACTTATGCCATATATCCGGATTGGTTTTCAGCATATCCAACACCTGTTCTCTGCTTCTTGTCATCAGCGGGAATAATGGCTTTCCGGTCTGTGCGTTCTGTGCCTCCCGTCCCTTTAATCCTCCTTGCTTTTTTTGACTTTCTAATACCTGTTGTGGTTTCACCTGTGCCATATGCACTTTCCTCCTTAGATTCCTGCCTCTGAGCTTGCGGCCGATACAGCCATGAACGGTTCTGCAAATCACGGTTCTAAATAACCATTTTCCGACAATCCAAATACCGATTAGAATTACATAGAAATGTGTCTAAAATTCAGCAGAAGATATCTGCCTGAATGAGTTTATTATACCTGATATTCACTATATTTTCAAGTATATTTTACTATTTATGAGATTATTTTTCACTAAACCTCCGATTACCCATTTAATTAGTGTCCGCAAAAGTTTCTGCAAAAATTCACAGTGCAAAGAGTCTGCCTTACTGGACTTTCGCACCGAAGTGCGTTTTCTATAGCAGCCATTCTCCCCTGGCGCAGAGTACGGTCCTCGCAAAGTATACGAAACACAAAAACCGCCCGCACAGGATCAGAAAGCGATCCCATGGGGGCGGCGTAGCTTTTGCATATCTATAACTCAGAAATTATTCCTCGTCAGAATAAACCGGTGCATCTTCATCCATCTGAGACATATCCTGCATCTGAAGGGCCTTCATGCTCAGGCTGATCTTTCTGTCGTCTTCGTTGAAGTCAACAACCTTAGCCTCGATCTCCTGGCCGATGGATAATACGTCAGATGGCTTATCTACATGGTCTCTGGAAATCTGAGATACATGAAGCAATGCATCTACACCTGGTTCCAGCTCAACGAATGCGCCGAAATCAGTCATACGTGCAACTCTGCCGGTTACAATATTGCCTGCTGCGTACTTCACAGCGGCATCCTTCCACGGATTGGTCTCCGGGAACTTTAAGCTTAATGCGATCTTATCACCATTGATATCCTTGATTAAGACTCTCATCTTCTCGCCGGCTTTGAAAACCTTCTTCGGGCTCTCAACTCTTCCCCAGCTCATCTCGGAAATATGAAGTAAACCATCTGCGCCGCCAAGGTCGATGAATGCACCGAAATCGGTTACGTTCTTAATCGTTCCTTCTACGACATCTCCCGGATGGATTCTCTCAAATAATTCTTTCTGCATCTCGGCTCTCTTGGCAACCATAAGCTGCTTTCTGTCACCGATAATTCTTCTTCTCTTCGGATTGAATTCGGTAATTACGAATTCGATCTCCTGGTCTGCATACTTGGATAAATCCTTCTCATATGTGTCGGATACCAGGCTTGCCGGAATAAAGACTCTCGCCCCTTCCACTACTACGCTTAAACCGCCGTCCAGAACAGCAGCTACCTTTGCGGTAAGAACCTCATGGTTCTCAAACGCTTCTTCTAATCTCTTGTTTCCTCTGTCAGCTGCCAGTCTCTTGTAAGATAACGCAACCTGGCCTTCGCCATCGTTTACCTTAACGACTTTCGCTTCCATCTCATCACCAACAGATACAACAGTTGCGAGATCTAAATTCTGGTCATCCGTGTACTCATTACGCGGGATGATGCCGTCGGATTTAAAACCTATATTCAAGACTATTTCATCTTCTTTGACGTCGATGACTTTACCTGTGACGATCTCTCCTGTACGTATTGTTTTTAATGATTCCTCTAACATTTGTTCAAAACTTAACTCTGACATTAGTATGAACCTCCTCGATAATATGATTCGGGGTTGAAGCCCCGGCTGTAATACCTACGCTGCGCACAGAACTTATACATTCAGGATCTAAATCACCTAGTGTCTGGATATAGTAAGTGTTCTTACATTCCGTTTGGCATATCTCGTACAGCTTCTGGGTATTGGAACTCGTCTTCCCACCAACCACGATCATGGCGTCCACTTCTGAAGCTATCCGTCTTGCTTCCACCTGTCTCTCCTGTGTTGCATTGCAAATCGTATTTAAAACAAGTATATCATAACGCGTTTTAGAAAATTTTTCAACTAAATCTTGAAATTTCTTGTAATTAAATGTCGTCTGGGACACGATACACAGCTTTTCACCCTCTGAAAACGGCAAATTGTCCACTTGGTCGGGTGTTTCCACCACTAAAGTATTATCATTTCCCCAGCCTTTAATACCCTGCACCTCCGGATGCGATTCATTTCCAATGATGATCAGGCGTCTTCCCGCCTGATTCTGTTCCTGTGCGATCTTATGAATCTTCTTCACAAACGGGCAGGTGGCGTCCACAATCTCGATGCCGTTTTCTTCCAGGATATCGTAAACATGCTTTCCCACACCGTGGGAACGTACGATGACGATTCCGTCGCGGAGTGCCTTAAGCTCCTCCTCTGACTCGATGACCCGTACGCCCTTTTCCTCAAAATCCTTTACCACTTCTTCGTTGTGGATGATCGGACCGTAGGTATAAATCGGTTTTCCGGCGTGCTCTATCTGTTCATAAACCTTGTCCACGGCGCGTTTGACGCCGAAACAGAAGCCCGCGGTCTTAGCAACAATCACTTCCATAACGTTTTGTCTCCTCACTAGCCAATCCCTTTTACGGCCGCCAGCCTGAGTATCCAGCCGATCACCTCGTCGATGGTCAGGCCGGAGGTATCGACCAGAACCGCATCCTCTGCCTGCTTCAGCGGGGAGTTTTCTCTGTGCATATCGCGGTAATCTCTCTCCGCAATCTCCTTTTCGATCTCCTCCAGGCTGCACGGCTCGCCCTTTTCAGTCAGCTCGTCGTAGCGGCGTTTTGCCCGCACCGCCGTGCTCGCTGTCAGATAAATCTTTAAATCCGCTTCCGGGAGCACGCACGTTCCGATGTCCCTGCCGTCCATGATGACATTCTCATTTCTGGCCAGTTCCTTCTGCAGCTCCACCAGCTTCTCGCGGACTGGTAAGTATATGGAGGAGGCAGAGGCCATCTGGCTGACCTCCTCCGTCCGGATCAGACCGGATACATTTTCTCCGTTTAATATCACCTGCTGGGCGCCGTCCTCATAGGAAATGGTGACGCCCACCTCTTTTACCGCCTCTGAAATCACGGCTTCCTCGTCCGGTCTGATTCCTTTTCGTAAAAAATACAGCGCCATGGCCCGGTACATGGCTCCGGTGTCCACATAGACGAAGCCGAGTTTCGCAGAAACAGCCTTTGCGATGGTACTCTTGCCTGCCCCTGCCGGGCCGTCTATTGCAATGTTATAAATCTTTGACATCCTTGACTCTCCTTTTATCTATGGGGACGCGCCCCTCTCTGTCTCTTCTGCCGCACAGGCCCACGTCTGACTCACACACGCCTCTTCTGCCGCGCAGGCGCACGTCTGACTTCCAGTCATTCAGGATCCGGCCTGGCAGCCTCGTTTCCGGCCGTCCAGGCGGTAGACCAGGCGATCTGGAGGTTAAAGCCTCCTGTCACCGCATCCAAATCGAGCACCTCCCCGGCAAAGTAAAGCCCGGAAACCAGCTTCGACTCCATGGTAGAGGGATTCACCTCTTTCACAGATACGCCGCCCTGCGTAATGATGGCCTCGTTGTAATCGCGAAGCCCCGTAATCGTCACGGTAAATGATTTCGTCGCCTGGATTATCTGTTTCCGTTCTTCCCTGGTGATCTCATTCACCTTCTTTTCCGGAGAAATCCCGCTCCGTTCCACCATGACCGGAACCAGCTTGGATGGGAATAAATGAACCAGCGCGTTCTTAAACTGCTTGTTTAAAGTCCCCTCAAATTCACGGAGCAGCCGCGCATCCAGCTGTTCCTCCGACAGCGCCGGTTTTAAGTCGATGACGAGAGAAAGCGGTCCTTTCTTCAATTCCTTCACGGCGTAGCTGCTGGCGCTTAAGAGCACCGGGCCGCTGACTCCGTAATGGGTGAAAAGCATCTCCCCGAACTCCCGGTAGATCACCTTTTTGCCGCGCATCACCACGGCTTCAATGTTCTTTAAGGAAAGGCCCTGCAGCTCCTTCACCACCGGTTCCTTCACCACAAACGGCACCAGGGCTGGTGAAAGCTCCGTCACCGTGTGCCCGGCCGCTCCGGCAAACCGGTATCCGTCCCCGGTGGAGCCCGTAGTCGGATACGACAGGCCGCCGCAGGCCACAATCACCGCATCTCCGTACACCTTCGTCTCCGCGCCGCCCTTTTTCAGGAGAATCCCGCGGCACCGGCCGTCTTCCAGAAGAAGCTCCTTTACCTCAGAGTGAAGGTGAACCTCCGCTCCCAGTCTCCCAAGCATTCCGGACAGCGCCTTAATCACGTCCGAAGACTTGTCGGACACCGGAAATACCCGGTTTCCCCTCTCGGTCTTCAGCGGACAGCCCGCCTCCTCCAGAAGTGCCATCATATCAAAATTATTAAATCCATAAAAACTGCTGTAAAGGAATTTGGAATTTGTCACCACATTCCGGAACAAATCCTCGGTGTCGCAGGCATTGGTCACATTACAGCGCCCTTTGCCCGTGATAAAGACCTTTTTCCCCAGCTTTTCATTTTTCTCAAAAATATGGACGGTGCCGCCATTCCTGGCTGCTGCAATGCCTGCCAGCATCCCCGCGGCGCCACCGCCCACAATGATTACTGTTTTCATTTCCTGCCTCCTGCTCCCTATTAATTTACACTAAAAGACAGGAAAACACAAGCAGGACTAACTGTTATTTTTTGCCGCACGCCTTTACCCGCTCCTCCAGAGCATCGACCACAGTCCTTAAGACCTTCACGCGGGCATAATACTTGCAGTTGCCTTCCACGACAACCCACGGCGCGTACGTTGTGGAGGTGCGCACCAGCATCTCGTTGACAGCGGTCTCGTACTGGTCCCATTTTTCCCGGTTTCTCCAGTCCTCGTCCGTAATCTTCCACTCCTTCGCCGGATTCTGCTGGCGTTCCTTGAATCGGCGTTCCTGCTCGTCCTTGTCGATATGGAGCCAGAACTTGATGACCACGGCCCCGGCATTGGCCATGTGGGCCTCCATCTCGTTGATTTCCTGATAGGCCCGCTTCCAGTCCGCCTCCGAACAGAAGCCCTCGATCCGTTCCACCATGACTCGCCCGTACCATGTCCGGTCGAAGACGGCGATA
>OFMJ01000273.1_pt1 | contig 60038 bp, 73 predicted proteins | sample 1541801 | NCBI WGS metagenome assembly OFMJ01 (sample SAMN04209234, study PRJEB22552) | human gut metagenome | biome: gut; material: feces | host: Homo sapiens | place: USA: Oklahoma
ATCTGCTCATCAGCCTACATTTTTCGTTTCACTTATCTACTTTCCGAGAGTACTCAAACAAAGAATACCACTGCATAAAAAGAAAGTCAATCAGAAAAGTTGGCAAAGGGGACAAAAAAGAGTTGACAACGTGAGCAAAGGGCACTATAATGTAGGCATAGGGCACAAGAAAACACACATCATCATCAAGGAGGCAACAACAGTGACAACGATTAAGATTTTCAGAAATCGAAGGAACTCAAACAAATACATAGAAGTGCATAACGATGGACATTATCACAATTCGCTGAAGCAGTATATGTACTGGGAAAGAAATGTCATCACAGGAGAACAACTAAAGGAACCAGTGAAGAACATCACCGGAGACAGACGGCTCCATCGTTGGAGAAAAGCGAACCTGAAGGAACTGCTCGAAGATTACGAGCCAGTAACAGCATAAAGAAAGGAGGAACACACATGGCAGCAGCAACTCTTGAAATGGATAACAAGGAACTGAAGAAACAAACCGAAGACATTGAGGAAATGATTTCACTGCTGAAGCAGCTGACCAGCGGCGAGAAGCGTGAAGTCAAAGGAATCATGATCGGATTGCAGATGGCAAAGCAGGCAGGACTGACTGCATAGAACAGGCCCCGGCGGAAATGCCGGGGAGTACATATAAGGAGAATAGACATGAAACTGAATAAAGAAAAATTCATGAAGACAGAAATGGGCGGCGAATTAGAAGAAACTATTCGCACATGGGACAAGGCCCTTGATGAAAGAAGAAAAGCAACACCGGGAATCGGAAATTCAAATCAGGGACTCGGCTTCAAATACTGGGAAAACACTTGCAGAAGCTGTCAGGACAGATGGGAAGTGTTCAAACTGGCAATCAAGCAGTTTTACGGAATCGAATTTTTCTTCACGAGAACAGATGAATATTTCGGGGTATGCACGGAAGACGAGAAAGACTGGTTGTTCAAGGTGGAGAGAAAAAACAGAAACGAATGAGAAGGAGGAACAGAAAATGATTAGTTTTACAGAAGCGTATGCACGGAAAGAAAAGGAGAGGGACAGAAAGAGACATTCAAAGTATGTGGATATTATGCTGAGAGCAACGGTCTTGGGACTGATGCAGGAATCGGAAGCAACTGAAAGAATGATGGACATTGAGAGCGCAGACAGAAAATTCAATCTTCGTTTAGAGGATTGGATGGAGGCGGATAATTTTAATTTTGCCAACGATTTTGTTGGAATAAGAAACAACATCAACCGCGAAAATGGATTCCCTGCAACAGATTTCGGATTATTTGTGCCGAGATTCGCAGGAGTACAAAAGGAGAATAAGGAATGAACGAGAAAAATCAAGAAAGAGCAGCGATAGAAAAGATCAGAAAGATCGTGGAAGGACTCGGAGAAAACAGTTACGTCGGATTCGCAATGGAGGGAGTTCTGGAACTGGCAGAGGATAACATTCGAGAAGATACTGCGTACAGCATGAAGAAAAGGGCAGAAATCGCGTGGGAGAGAGCAGACAAGGCAGAGAAAGTGATGGAGGAACTGGACAGGAGAGAAAGACGGAGAGCCGGAAGATAACAGAATATGTTTCAAATAGCCGAAACAGGGGCCTTGCCCCTGTCTGGACACGACGGCAACGTGTTCACTGATGATGGCAAGCCGAAAGCCATCACCGGAGCATCGTGAAAACATGGCGGCGCGTACAGTCTGCCAGAACACTGTATGGATGGATAACAGGTTTTAGCACTTTTTAAGGCGAAAAGGCAGACACGGTGAGAACGCTTGCCAGAAAGAAGGTGGAGGAAGAAAAATGAAATTTATTGATTTTTTTGCCGGAGTCGGAGGATTCCGCAGAGGCATGGAACTGGCAGGGCATGAATGCGTCGGCTTTTGTGAGTTCGACAAGTTTGCGACTGCAAGCTACACATCCATGCACCTGCTCACACCGGAGCAGAGAGGATTCCTAGACAAAATGCCATTGAAGCAACGGCAAAAAGAAATACTGAAGGAGGAATACAGAAATGGAGAATGGTATGCAAATGACATTAGAAGAGTGTATGCCGGAGACATTCCGAAAGCAGATTGCTGGTGCTTCGGGTTCCCATGTCAGGACATCTCCGTCGCAGGAAAGCAGCTTGGATTTCAAGGAAACCGTTCAAGCCTGTTTTTCAGAGTTATGTACCTTATCGGACAACTCGAAGAAGAAAATAAACCCACTTACCTTTTCATTGAGAACGTTAAGAATCTGCTTAGTGTTAATGGAGGATGGGATTTCGCCAGACTGCTCATTGAAATGGAGCAGGGGGGGTATGATGCGGAATGGCAAGTGCTCAACTCCAAAGATTTCGGAGTGCCACAGAACAGAGAAAGGTGCTTCATTATCGGACATCTTAGAGGCAGAAACACAGCAGAAGTATTTCCTGTCGAAGGAACAGACAGAGAAAATAGTGTTTCAATAATCGGACACAGAGAAGGATATAGAAGAAATACGCAGGTATTTTCCCAGGAAGGAATAACAGAAGCACTAAGCACCTGTCAAGGAGGTGGAAGAGAGCATCATGTTGCATTGCCGTGTTTCATTGATTTGTGCTACGAAGGCTCACAGATGACAGAGCAGGCACGATGCCTGAAAGCAAGATACTACAAAGGCATGGCGAATCATGCAGGGCAGGACAGCGGAATTGCTATTCCGGTATTAACACCCGACAGAGCAGAGAAACGTCAGAACGGAAGAAGGTTCAAAGAAGACGGAGAGCCGATGTTCACGTTGACAGGGCAGGACCGGCATGGAATTGCGATTGAGGTCAAGGAAGCAACAAAGCAAGGATATACAGAATGCAGAGTGGGTGTTGATAGTGTGAACTTTTCTATACCAAACAGCAAGACGAGAAGAGGAAGAGTTGGACGAGAAATCGCAAACACGCTTGATACAAGCTGCAATCAAGGGATTTTCGTGCAGGTATCAGATGAACTGATTGTATACGCAGTCTGGTACGAAAAATACAAGTGTTACATAGCAATCAGAAAGCTGACACCGAAGGAGTGCTTCAGATTGCAAGGATGGACGGATGATTATTTTGAAAGAGCACAGTTCGTCAATTCAGACAGTCAGTTATACAAACAGGCAGGAAATGGAGTGACAGTGACAGTCATAGAAACGATAGCAAGAAAAATGGAGAACAGAAAATGGTTGATGAAAAGAAAAGAGAACTGCTGAAGAAATTACAGGCACTCGCGGAGAGGGGAGAAGTCAGAGAAAAGGAGGAACAAAGGTGAACGACGGACCAATAGTGAGAAGAATTTCATTCGACATTCACGGAGAGTTCATCACGCAGCTTGCGAGAGAATGGTTTTATACCGGAGAAAAGAGTCACGAGAAAGTCATTGAGATTCTGATGGACAGCATGACCGGGACAGATACACCAGAGGCGCAGATCAGGAGATATGCAGAGGACATTCTGCTCGGCCGCGCCGCTCTGAAGGGAAGCACGGCAGCAGGTACATATCATCTCGAAATATACGAACCGGGAGAAGAAGAGCAGATGCCGCAGAGCATGAACATCTGGAAAGAAGTCGAAAGACGGAAGAAAGCAGAGAAGGACCTGCGGAGGATGATTGAACGGTGGGACGTAGCAATGGACCACATATCGGAAAGTGCACAGAGAGAAATCCGAAAGGAACTCGGAGAAGAGACCGCGGAGGATAGACAGCAGGATGCACTCGACAGTTTCATGAAACGAATGATGGATGAAGAAGATCACACAACAGAGGATTATGGATGGTTAGAGCCGGACGGAACTTTTCATGGAGTGAAATGGGGAGCGCATCAGGAATGGGCGCAGAATTACATGAGCGAAAAGTTCCCGGAGGAAGCAATGGACGGAGACATTGACTTGCAGACAAAATGCAATGTCGGCCTGATCGGAGCAGGAGACTGGCTCGTCGAAAGAGGGTGGGTTCTCTTACACAATCCGAGTCAAGGAATTGCTTTTCCGACAAAGAATCCGGTCAAAGAGTACACAAGGGCACAGAAAGAGTTTCTGTATGACTATTACATGGAAAGAGATTGCAAAAAGGAGGCGAACGCAATATGGCAAGAAGGCGAATGAAAGTAGAGGAGAGACTGCGTGAGGAGTTATCCAGAGGATGTGAATACTCCGGTACACAGGAGAATGTTCAGGAGTCCTTCGAGGAGATGGCAGAGCAGATCGGAATGGAAGGAGACTGGGACGAGATCGAAGTGAAGGACCGCGATGGAAACGAATTTGTGCTTCAGGATGTCATCGAGCAGTTTTACGACATAATGATCGAAAGAGTTCTGAACTATATCGGCGCGGAATGAGGAATAGTACATGAGAGCAATGAACATTAAAGACAGGGTGAACGCAATCATTGAGCACCAGAGAGAAGTTCTTCGTGGAGAGATAGAAGAGTTCGAGAAGAAATTGAGAGATACAATGCAATACTGGGGATGCGGCGGACCGTACAACAGACAGGAAGAAGCTATCGAAAGACGGAAGAAGCAACTGGACGAACTCAATGACTTTGCAATGCAGTTAAACAGAGCAAAGAAGCACGAAACAGTGAGAATGTGGATATTCGGATGCAGAAGTTGCGGAAGCATAACGATGGTGAGCAGTCAGCCTTTTGACGATTGGCACGAATGTCCTGTATGCAGGCAGATGGTCCATCTGAATAGCCTGCCGAGTAAAGAGTTTGAAATTGTGAATACAGGAGAAACATGGCAGGAACAGATCAAGAGAGCAGCAGAGGAGGGGAACTCATGGCAGTAAGAACACAGCCGGATGCACTGAAGGTCTTTGCGGCAATCGCAATGATCGTCAACAGCAGGGAAGATTCAGCAAAAGTGAAATTGACAAGTGTAACCAGAAAGACAGATAGAGAAGAGAAAAGAAGTGCATGAAATGAAAAAGCCTTCGGAATTGCTTGCAGGCTTCCGAAGGCGATTCGTTGACGTTCAGGTCAACACACATCTCGGTATTATTGTACTGCGAACGGCCTGAAAAGTCAATCAAAACAAGCGTCCCGAAGCGGTTCGGCGGTCTTGTAATGGATAGTAACACTTCAACGATAAAGAGGTGATTCAGGATGGAGCAGAGCAAGAGACGGAGGAAGAAAAACGTCTATGTAGAGTATGACTATGAAGAGGCATATCAGAAGCAGATTGAGAATCTGGAAGAGGACATCATCAAGAGAATGATGGATGGAAAGAAGATCAAGTATGTGTATGCCACAAAGGAGATCAAAGCAGGGGAGCAGTTGGAAGTCGAGATATATCCAGAGTTCACCAGAAAGAGAGTCGAAGAGATTCCGGAGGAGGGCAGAAGGAAGAAGGACAGACAGGCGCAGAGGAACCTGAATGAAAAGAACAGCAGAAAGCAGTGTGAGAGAGTCATCAATGAGAACTTTGGTGACAGGGATATATGGGCCACGTTCACATATTCGGCAGAGTACACACCTGCAAGCATGAAAGTGGCGAAAGGTCATATGCAGAACTACATCCGCCGCCTGAACTACCAGAGAAAGAAGAGAGGTCTTCCGAATGCTCGCTATGTGTATGTTACGGAGCAGGGAGACAAAGGCAGATGGCATCATCACATCGTACTCGACGGAGACATGGACATGGACACAGTGGAAAGCCTCTGGACATACGGAAAGAGGAATCAGGTTCGCCGCCTTCAGAAAGACGAAAACGGCCTCGTGGGGATGGCAAAATATGTGTCAAAGCCGAAGGGCAAGGGAAAGGACTCCGAAGAAGGAAAGTATCAAAAAATCTGGACTCCATCGAAGAACCTAAAGAAACCGGATGAACACAAGAATCATTACAAGACAAAGCAGAGCCATGTGGACAAGATGGTCAACGGTACGCTTCCAGTACAGGAGCATCTGAACAAGTGGTACGCATCAGAGGGTTATGAGTACACGGAATCAGAGATCAGGTACAACAAGTGGAACGGCCAGTATTACATATATGCTCGAATGAGAAAACAGCAGGAGGAGAAAGGAGGGAAGAAGAGTGAGAAGACGAAGAAGAGCAAGGCGAAGAAAGGCGGCAAGAACACTCGTAAGAGCACTCGCAAGAGGGACTAACTGGAAGAAAGTGGCAACAGTCGCGCTCCTGATCGGAGTTGCGGTGAGCATTGCAAAGTGTGGAAAAGAGAAAGAGATCAATGCACAGGCGATGGCAGCAAAGGAAGAACAGATCAGACAGGAACTGCGGATGCAGCAGGAATATGGTTGTGACATCTATGGTCAGTATGAATACCCATACAACACGATGTCGCAGGATTGGAGCGGAGATCAGGTGGAAGGATTCTATTATCACGAGATAACTGAAGAGTGCAAGAAAGCAGGCGGACAGTTCCCTGTCATCATGCAGGTGTACACATACATCATCTGCGAGCAGAATGATGTGGATTATGAGATGGTGTTCGCTCTGATCGAGAGGGAAAGTAAGTGCGTGTGGAACGCTGCCGGAGATGGCGGAGCATCCGTCGGACTCATGCAAATCGCAGAGAAATGGCAGCAGGAGCGCATGGATGAACTGAACTGCACAGACCTGACACAGCCATTCCAGAACGTGAGAGTCGGGGTGGACATCCTGTCAGAACTTCAGGAGAAACTGAAGGGAACAGTTCAGGCAGAGCAGTTGCCATATGACGTTCTGGCCGCGTATAACTACGGACTCCGGGGAGCACAGAAAAATCTATGGGACTATGGGGTGCATGAGTACGAATACAACAGAGCCATTCTAAAAAGGGCGCAGGAACTGAAACAGGAGACGGAGGAAGCAAAGGAGGAAAGGCAGTGAAAGAAGGATATGTGATGAAAGAAGGATATTTGCTGAAAGTCGATGCGGCGAAGCACCTGACACCAGAGCCGCTCACATACGAAGCGATGAAGAGAAAGAGTGAAAAAGCCGCACAGACCGCATTGAAAGATGCGAAGGCGAGTATCTTGAACGCAGCAGGAATCGGGAAGGTTGAGGTATACTGCATCAATACCGTGCTTGCAGAACTGAAGAACAAGGGACTCACACCGGAGCAGGAAGAATATAAACGCATCAGCAGAGAGACGGCCAGAACGGTCATCAGGGACCGGAAAGGAATCTGGACAAGATACTATACCGACAAGGAAGGTCTGAAAGACTGGCTCCTTTGGAAGCTGGGATTGAAGAAAGAGACGGTGTTTGACCGGATGAAACGAATGGGAGTGACCGGAGATGTTCTTCAGGACATGGAACTCCTGACAGGAGGGAAGAAGAGATGAAGACGAAAGAGTTGATCGAGTACCTTCAGGGGTTCGACGCAGAATCAGAAGTGCTGGTCATTGCAGAGAATCCGAAAGAGCGCAAGAAGTATGACGGAAAGATGTTCGGAATCACGGACGGAGGACAGCCGATCTTCTGCATTGAGGTCAGCAACGAGTCCGATCTGGACGAGGAAGAGATTGCGGCAGCAGTACAGGATGAAAGAGAGGCAGAACAGGAATGAATTTGAGATACGCAAAGCGAAGCGAGGACACGGAGCAGATCAACGTGGCATCGTGGGCGGCTTGGAACGAGAGACAGTACCCGGAACTGAAGTGGCTACATCACATACCAAACGGAGGCAGCAGAAACAAGGCAGAGGCGGTCAAACTGAAGCAGATGGGAGTGAAGGCAGGTGTCTCTGATCTCTGTTTGCCGTACCCGAAAGGAATTTACTGCGGACTGTACATCGAGATGAAGTTCGGAGACGGAAAGCACCAGAAGTCACAGAAAGAGTTCCTGACCGATATGGCAGCAGTCGGACACTACGTCGCAACCTGCTACACATCAGAGGATGCGGTGAACGTGTTGAGAGAGTATTGCGAGTTATTGTCTCCGCAGTGGATGAAAGAACCGAACAACAGTGTCTGGAAAGAAGGTGCGATCTCGCCACTGAAGAAAAAGTGAGGACAAGAGCATGGATGAATATGCAGCAGTAGTCAGAAAGTTCTATGAGGTGTACAGGCCAATCGGAAGAAGATACAACCTGCGTGTTCACAGCAGTTTTTCTCTTTACAGGCAGGGGTTTATAAAAATCTATCAGGGAGAAGGCCCGGAAAGAAAGCTGATTATCAAGGTTGAAGAAGATGATGATATTGAATGCTACAAAAGGGCAACGGAAGCACTGATAAGCTGGAAGCAGAGCAGGGAAAAAGAATACGAGAGGTATAGGACAACATGAAAAGAAGTGAATATGCTTTTTCCTGCGGAGGATGCCTCTGCAACCATTGTGCGAACAGTGTGGAAACGATAGATAACTGTACCGGAGAGGCAAAAGAACCTTGCTTCGTTTGCGATGAGTGCAGATGGTACGACGGGGACACAAGGTACAAGGATATGTGGAGGCAGGAGTGCGGAGAGTATATCGTGACGAATGAACACGCAGAACGCTTGCGAAGAAAATTGAAATTGATAACAGGAGGACACACATCATGAAAATTATTGCAGTTATGACACAAAAGGGCGGAGTCGGAAAGACGATGACAGCATCATCGCTGGCATACATCCTCGGAGTAGAACACGGAAAGAGAGTGCTCATCGCTGACGCAGATCAGCAGGGGAATATCTCAATGTTGTACGGCAGATTCGAGCCGCAGGGCATCGGAATGTCAGAGTTATTAGAAAAGCACCGGGCGATCGGTGGTACATATAGCACGGAGCAGTTGATTGACGAGACACCATATCAGAACATCAGCATCATTCCGGCGAACGGATTCCTGATGAGAACGAATATGACGCTGCTCCTCTTGGAACAGGACAACCAGATTCTTCGTTTCAAGATGGCGATGGAGGAGATTCAGGACAGATACGATTATTGCATCGTGGACTGCGGACTCCTGATGGATATGACAGTGACGAATGTTCTGGTGGCAGCAGACCTCGTGATTCTTCCGGTGAAGGTCGGAGGGTTCGAGATCGAGGCGATTGTGAATATGGAGGAGCAGTTGGAAGACCTGCGAGGATTCAATCCAGACATCAGGATGAAACTGCTCATGACGATGCGTCAGAAGAACATGACCAGTCTTCAGGTCGAGGAGTGGTTGAAAGTATCATCCGGTCAGGATTGTTTCCAGACAGCAATCAGACGCTCAATCGTGGCAGAGAAGGCAACAATGGAGCGCGTACCTCTGCCGAAGTTCTCAAAGAGTGGAATCGTCGCAAAAGATTACAGAGAAGTGGCAGAAGAGTTACTGAAAGACATGGAGGGATAAAGGATGATGTTCGGAGGATGGTTCAGCGGAGGAAGCAGCATGGCAGGGATGTCAGGAATGATGGTGAACGGCGGTCTGGCTTATGCAGACCGCTGGCCTCCGATGATGCTCCCTCTCGGTCTGTATAGAGCAGCAGAAGAGGATGACATCCCGAAGAAATGGAGAAACCTCGCAAGACACGCAAGAAAGAAACGGACAAGGAAGAAATGGAAGAACAAGATCAGACGAAGAATCAAGCAACAGCAGAAAGGAGGCAGGCAACATGGAAGGCACGGCAACAATTAGCCTGAAGACGCTGGATGAGTTAAGGGCGAAGGTAAAAGAGGCAGAGCAGGCGAAGAAACGCAACGAGCAGTTCGCAAAGAAGTTGATGGACTGTTATGGATTCGATGCAGAGGAGTACGACAAGGCACTGAAGGAGATTGATAACAACAGGGACCTGACAGACAAGCAGTGCTCAAAACTGGTCAGTGAAGCAATGACGAAGCATCTGAAGATCGTGATTGACACGGAGGAACTGAAAGAACTGATTCGGGAATACATCGACGAGGAAGCATCGGACGAGCATCTGGACATTGCGAAAGCAAGCATGAAGGAACTGAAACAGATTCAGGTGGTACTGAAAGAGTAGTTATCCCGGAGGAAAATGTGGATATTGTGGATAAGTCATCAGATACAGAGACGAAGGAGGATAAGTGATGGCAGCAGGATGGAGCGTCATGGACGCAATCAACCGGAACAGCAAAGCGGCAGCAGAAGACAGACCGAAGGCACGGTTCAGAACCAGAGACATCAGCGTGAAAAAGATGTACAGCAATGACATGAACTTCTATTCCAGACAGGATATTGAGGAGTTGTCGAACCTCATCCTCGCCGTGGGACTGATTGAGAATATGGCAGTTACATATGACCCTTGCGAGAAAGGAGAGTACAGAATCATCTCTGGTGAAATGAGATGGAGAGCATTGAACCTTCTGCTCGAAAAAGGGTATTCAGAGTTCGAGGTGGCAACGTGTCAGATTCTGACACCTGCCGAAGAACACGAGGAGATGGTGCAGATCATCGTTGCGAACTCATACAGAACGAAGAGCATCAAAGATCAGCTTGAAGAAGCACAGAAATTGAAAGAGTCCTTGCAGTACATGAAAGAGCATGGACTGACACTTCAGGGAATGAAACTGGACGGAAAGAAGATCAGAGACGTTGTGGCAAACATCATGAAACTGTCAGGAACGAAGGTGGCGCAGATTGACGGAATCAACAGCAATTTGTTGCCGGAGTTCGTGGAGCAGTTGAAAGAAGGCAAGCTGACGTTCTCTGCTGCATATGAACTCTCTGGAATGCCGAAAGAAGATCAGGAGGAGATGCTGAAGGCACACGAGGAGGGTGAGGCTCCGACATGGAAAGAGGTCAGAGAAGCGAAGCGGCCAGAGCAAGAAGAGGTGTCAGAGTCTGACACGTTACCGGGGCAGATGGAATATCCGAAGGACTATGAGGAACCAGAGGATGAAGAAGAGTCCGATCAGGAAGAAGAACCGGAGCAGGAGGAAGAATGGGAGCAGGCGCATCCAGAGAGTATCACATCATTGTGCTACTCATGCAAGAGATACGCAGATTGTAACGTGAAGACAGGAACCTGCGAGAACTGCGATCAATATGTCAATAAGGCAGAGGCGGAAAAAACAGACGAGCAGAGGTACGATGAGGAACAGGCGGCTATCGACAGAGAGACAGCCAGAAAGCTGCGCAAGCAGGAACAGGAAGAGAAGATGAACAATCTCCCATCTGACAGCAGGGAGGAAAAGGAGTATATCAGACTCTCAACGGACACCTTCGAGGATGTGATCGCCAGAAGAAGACCATACCTGATTCTGAAAAACGACAAGATCAGAATCGGAATGATCGTGAGCGCGCTTGAATTTATACAGGGCAGAGCAACCGGAAGAGAACTGGCACTGGAAATCGTCTGCATGGACGATGCAGGAACATCATCAGCACTGGAAGATGGATATTGCGTCGTAGGCATCCGGCAGCAGGAGATTCTGAAAGAGGCAGGAGCAGATGCAACAGAGTATGCAGATCAGCCTGCTATGCAGTACGGAGCATAAGGAGGAGAGAACGTGATAATCGAAGCAAGTGACAACAGTGGGTACAAAATAGAAATTGCAGAGGGGATTGCCTCTCTGCTCAATCCAGACCAGGAAATGTTGTGCGAGTTTATGATCGAGGAGCCTAAAAGCAGAGGCGGATGGATTCGATCAGAAGACCGGATGCCGGAGGACGATGAAGATGTGCTCGTGTGGTTTGAGTATTTCCGATTCGGAGAATATCAGAGACTTTTCCAGATGGCAGGCATCGGACGCACATGGAGAGGCGAGTGGTCAGGATTCGTGAATGGTTCGAGCGGTTGGAGAGATTTGAGAATTATCGCATGGCAGCCATTACCGGAGCCATACAGAGAGGAGCAGGAAGACAATGGAGAAGAAAATGAGTGATGAGGAGACGCTGGAAGCGATAGAACAGGCGGTGAAGATGCACTTCATGGCATTTCAGCAATTTATGAAGCAGACAGGCGGAGACATCGGCCTGTCACTGCAACTGACAACCAGTTACATGACGGTGATACTTAAAGATTCACAAGAGCAGAACGAGAAGGAAGAGAAACTGTTAAAATTGTTGCTTCCGTCAGGGGAAAGCAATCTGACGAACTAAAGGGAGGAATTGACATGGCACTATTAAACGGATTCAAAGAAACAGAGACAGAGCAGCGGTACAGAAGAGGCGAAATCTATTACATCAACAACGCAAGCAAGGAACACGTCGGAAGTGAGATGAAAAAGGACAGACCTGCGGTGATCGTCTCCTGTGATGCAAACAACAAGCACAGCGATGTGATTGAAGTGGTATTCCTGACATCAGCACCGAAGAAGGACCTTCCGACACACGTTACGATCAGAAGCACAGGAAGAAAATCAGAGGCATTGTGCGAACAGCCGACTCCGGTGTCGGTGGAGAGAATCAACAATTTCGTCGGAAAGGCATCAGAGAAGGAAATGGAGCAGATAGACATTGCACTCCTGATCGGACTCGGAATCAAAGTGGCAGGAGCCGAAAATCAATCGGGGGGGGTCTCACGGAAATCTAAACAGCATATTCAGAGCAACGTGACGGACAGAAGCAAGGAAGAAGCGGCAAAAACAGCCGAAGAAAACCGGACACTTCGAGAAGAACTGAAAAAGCAGCAGGAGAGCACAATCCGATCAGAGGCGGAATGCTCTGCGTATAAAGCAATGCACGAACAACTGCTGAAGAAGCTAATGGAGAGGAGGGAGTGAGATGCACAAACTGGCACTACTGATGGAAGACATTGCAAGAACAGGCGTGTCGGCAGTGGTCAGCCTGTTCATGTTGGGAGTCGCAATCGTAATCGGAATTATTCTTCTGATAGTGATTACGACTGTTTTGAAAATGGCAATCAATGACATCAGCGAGTTTTTTAAGAAAATAGCAAGGAGAAGATGATGAACAAAGCAATTTTGATGGGCCGACTGACAAGGGACCCGGAAATCCGGTATTCAAACGGACCGGAACAGACAGCGGTGGGAAGATTCACGCTCGCCGTGGACAGAAGAGGACAGAGACAGGGAAATCAGCAGAACACAGACTTTATTCCGTGCGTTGCCTTCGGGAAGAAGGCGGAGTTCGCAGAGAAGTACACGCACAAGGGAACGAAGGTGGTTGTTGAAGGAGAAATCCGAACAGGAAGTTACACGAACCGGGAAGGAAGAAAAGTGTACACGACAGAAATCTATGTCAGTGACATTGAGTTTGCAGAAAGCAAGGCAGCAGCAGAACAGAACCAGAACCGGAACGACTATCAGTATGGAATGGCAGGCGATGACGGATTCATGAACATTCCAGACGGCGAAGAGTTACCGCCTTTCAACTAAAGGGCGAGAAAGAAGGTGAAGAGATGAGATTGATAGACGCAGCAAAGTGGATTAAAGAGAAAATCACAGGAAAGAAGACAGAGGAGACTACTGTTCTGACACAGATGATTGCTCTGACACCGATGATCGCAACAGAGGAAGACATCGAGAGGGCGAAGAAAATGGACAGGGAAATTGAGGAGATGGAAAAGAAATCGGCACTCATCGCAGAGATGACAGGGAAGCCACACGAAGAAGTGGCCGAAGCAATCCTGAAGGTTGCAACAGAAACACCTGCATCACTGGAAGAAACAACCCAACAGGTACACGAAAGAATGGAGTTGCAGGCAGAGGTCGCAACAGAGACGAAAGAAGAGCCAGACACTCCGCTCGTTCAGAGATGGGCGGAAGTGAAAGGAATGACAGTTCAGGAACTGGAACAGGAAACTGGATTGACGGCGGAGCAGTTGGAGCAGAACATCATTGACAGCAGCAGGATTCTCATAACTGGACTCGTGAAAGCACAGAGCCTCATGAAAATGCTTACGACCAACAACGGCCGGAGGCGAAAAGGGATTCCGATGGTGAGACGACAGCAGTTACTGCGAGCAGAACGAAACCAGAGGAGGAGAAGGAGTGAGAACAGGAAAGAATCATGAAGGATATTCAGACCCGACGGCGAGTTGTGCTGTCGGGCATCTGACACATGAGGAGAAACGGAGAGAGAAGAAACGGAAGGAGGAAAAGAAGCGTGATAAAAGCAGCGTGCTGGGGAGTGCTCATTCTGATTCTTCTGGCAGTCGCAGCACTGGCACTGTACATCGCCGGGATGACCCTGTACTTCCATTACCAGTTAAAGGATGGCAGGACAAGAAGAGAGTACACAGAGGAGCAGAAAAGGGCAGACGAAGAACAGATTCAGGCAATCAGGGAAATGCAGGCAAGGAAAGAAGAAAAGCGTCAGAAGAGGCGGCAAAGAAAGAGTGAAGCAAACAGGAGGTAACAGAGATGGATGCAACGAACAACGAGAAGGCGGATATCCTGAAATGGATGCTCGGCCAGATTTACCGGGCAGAGAAGAGAAAGAAGCAGCTTGACGAGAGGCTGGTCAGGATTGCGGAAGAGAGGGACGCTCCGATCGGTGGTGTTGGATATAGACCACTACCACGATCGTCTTCGGGAGAAGGAAATGGAGCAGCAAGCATCATCCTGAAGATGTCAGACATCGAGGAGAGAATCTACACACAGAAGGAAGAAGTGGAGAAAGCAATCGTCCGCGTGATGGACATTCTGGATTATCTGCCGCAGGATAGTCTGGAAAGAGAAATCTGCGAATTGCGACACATCGACATGAAGCCGTGGAAGGATATTCAGGAGAGCATCCCGATGTCACGGAGCCAGTGCAACAAGAGATACAACAAAGCGATTGAGATGTTGCTGAATAAGGGACGCATTGAGCGCATGATCGAGGAGAACGAGGAAGCATACACGGACTGGAAACTGGACAAGGAATGGAAGATGCTGAAGAAATCCCCTGAAAAACAAAGTGGGGGCATAGAGTCGGGAAACAAATCTGGAAAATATTTTCAGGAAAATCAGAAAGTAAAAGCGGTTAGCAATGCGGACAGAATTGATCGCAGAAAGAAGAAGGGAATGAAGACACAGAGAACATGATGAACGCACGGCAGCAGGAGCCGCCATCATCGCATCTGCATGGAGCAGGTCACAACACATCCATCTCACGGCAGCGGAGAACCACGAAAAAACAAGGTGGGGTATTCGTTGCCGTTTTTATTTCTGGAAATATCAGACGGCCAGATCGGGAGCAGATCAGAGAGCCGGAGCAGATGCAGGTGTCAGACTCTGACACGCAGGAGCATCGGCAGCAGTACATAGCAGGCTAGACGAGAGGAGGCAGAGACAGAGAACAGGCAGCAGAGCACACGGAGATAATGAGAGCCAGTACAGAAGGACAGGAGAACAGAGACGGCAGAGGAGACGGAGGCGGCAGCAGGAGACGGAGGCGGCAGCAGGAGACACGAGAGGACGGCAAGGACACGCAGAAGGAGCAGAGCGGACAGGCACGGCAGGGAGCAGGCAGGACAGAGAGAAACATGAGACACAATGAGACATTCAAGTGTGCTATGATGGTAACATGGACAAGCGGACGAGTGAGAGTGAAGCAACGTGACCGCACCACATAGCACAAGAGCGAGAGCACAGGGAGACACTGACGAGGTGATCTCCCTGTTTTGTTTCCTGCGACTGCTGCAACGATGGCGGCAGGGCACAAGGTACTTCCGCAGGGGGGTCACGAATGCGGGGCGCGGAAGGTCCGGTATTTTTGCCTGTAAAGTCAAAAAAAATACGGCACTTCCTTCCTCTTTTGCCGCTGAAATGGAGGTGAAAATCAGAAAATGGATGTAAATCAGAAAGAACTCGCCGCCATTTTAGGCATCACAGACCGTCGTGTCCGGCAATTAAAGAACGAGTTCGGCTTGTTTTCAAAGGGTTTGTCGAGTGAAAAGAAACAAAAAAACTATGTTTTGGAAAAATGCGTCCCTGAATACATCAATTACAAGCTGGAAGCGGAAGTGCAGCAGGGTACAGGCTACAACAAAGAAAAGGAACAGGCCGAGCACGAGCAGATCAAGAAGAAAATCTCAATCCTGAAGCTGCGGAAGCTGAAAAGAGAGCTTCATGAGGCAGACGATGTGGAGGAGTTTCTGACAGATATGCTTGTGAATTTTAAGAACAGGCTTTTGTCCGTTCCGCAGAAGGTCGCACCTCTGATCGTGTCAGAGGATGATGTGAATGTCATTCTGGACATTCTGGAAAGAGAAATTTTTCAAACATTGGAGGAGTTGTCGGAATATGACCCATTGAAAATAGACAAAGATACCACATCACAGATACTGGAAGAGATGGACGAGGAAGAGGACGAGGACGAAAGCGAGTAAAGGGGTGAAAGAGTTTGTCATCGTCTGAACGACAGCGTTCCCGGCAACGGACGAGAAATTTATTTGTAAACACAATTAAAGCCACACTGAAGAAACCGGAAAAGCTGACCGTTTCACAGTGGGCGGAAAAATACAGAATACTGGATGAGTCCAGTAACTTCTCCGGCCAGTGGTCGAATGACATCACTCCGTATCTGGTCGGAATCATGGATGCGTTCAATGACCCATATATTCAGGAGATCAATTTCTGCAAGCCGACGCAGGTCGGCGGAACAGAAGCGATGCTCAATATGCTCGGATGGATAATCATGGATAGTCCATCACCGACGATGATCGTATATCCGAGCGATGATCTGGCAAAGGACACATCAAATGACAGAATCAAGCCGTCTCTGACAAAGACACCAGAGATCAAGGAGAGATTCTATGAACACTCATCGAAGGAACTGAACCTGAAGTTCCGGGGGATGAAGATATACCTTCGAGGTTCCGGTTCTCCCGGAAAACTGGCATCAAAGTCAATCAAGTACCTGTTTTTCGATGAGATTGACAAGATGGACGGTGCATCGAAAAAAGAGGCATCGCCCTACAATCTGGCGAAGGAGAGAACCAGAACATTCACATACAGCAAGAAGATATACACTTGCTCAACACCGACGCTGAAGACGAACTACGTCTGGCAGATTCACGAAGATGCAGACGAGCAGAGGCATTATTTCGTGCCGTGTCCGCACTGCGGAGAGTATATCACGTTCGCGTTCAAACAGATTCATTTTCCGAGCGGAGAAGGGATGACAAACGCAGAGAGGGCAAAAGAGGCCGTCTATGTGTGTCAGGAGTGCGGATGCGAGATTACCGACAAGGACAAAATCAAGATGCTTCGGCAGGGCGAGTGGAGAGATGTGAAAGGAACCTGCATCGGAAAGCCGAGAAAGGTGTCATACTGGCTCAATGCTCTGTATTCACGATTCCTGTCATGGGCGGAGATTGTGAAAGAGTTCCTTGACTCAAAGGATGACCCGGAGAAACTGCAAAACTTCGTCAACTCGTGGCTGGCGGAGCCGTGGGAGGACACGAAACTGAAGACAACAGCAGACACAGTGGCCGAAAGGCAGACTGATCTGCCAGAACTTGCAGTGCCGGGATGGGCGAGGATGCTGACTGGTGGTGTCGATGTGCAGGAAACGTGCTTGTATTGGACTATAAGAGCATGGGGAGATCACATCACCTCGCAAAATATCGCGCATGGACAGGCGATGTCTTTTGCGGACATTGAAAGAGTGATGAATCTGGCATATGAGCGAGAAGACGGTCAGAAACTGGTCGTGTGCTTGTGCCTGATTGACTCTGGATATGATTCGGACGGAACATATGACTTCTGCGCGAACAATTCAGACTGGGCCTTGCCAGTCAAAGGCTCGAACAATCCCATGATGTCGCATTTCAAGATGTCGAAAATCAATAAACCGACAAGCGCAGCACACGGAATGAATCTGGTGCTCGTTGATGGTGACAAGTACAAGGACATGATCGCGGCCAGAATGAAAAAAACAAACGGTCGAGGCTCATGGATGGTATATGAGGGATGCGATACTGAATACGCAGAACAGGTGACTGCGGAGCATAAGATCAACACGAAGTCGGGCAAGAAAACGATTCAGAAATGGGTTCCGAAGCGTTCTCACATCGACAACCATTACCTCGACGCAGAAGTGTACGCGCTGGCAGCGGCAGACATCAGAGGAGTTCGTTCGATGCACTTGGACAGTGAGGAAGAACAAGAACAGCCGCAGCATGAGGAAAAACAGTACGCTCCTGAAGAAGCGTGGATAAAAGCAAATGAAAACTGGGTATAGGAGGAAAGTCGATGGAAGAAATGGAACAAATGAACACCGAAGAGCTGCTGAAGCAAGTCAACACAGCAATCCGAACAGTCCTGATCGGAGGCCAGTCATACCAGATCGGAAGCCGAAAACTGACCAGAGCAGACCTGTCACTTCTGCGACAGATGCAGAAGGAACTTCAGGCAGAAGTGAACGCGCAGGAGGCATCTGGACTTCTGGATGATACATACGTTGCCTTCTTTGATGGGAGGTGAGAACGGTGAACTGGTTGGATGCAGCAATCTCATTCGTGTCTCCTGAATGGGGCGCACGAAGAGTGGCATGGAGAAACGAACTGCGGAACTATGATGCAGGAAACGACGCAAGGTTGAATGCCGGGTGGAGAGTTGCAAACTATTCGGCAGAGGCAACCGACAGAGGAAACCGAGAGTATGTGCGAGCACGAGCAAGGGACCTTGAACGGAACTCTGATGTGATGAACTCCGTGCTTGGAGCGTACAAGAGAAACGTTGTCGGAACCGGATTTCAGCTTCGATCAATGACGAAGAAGAACGCGGTCAACAAGGAACTGGAACGATTGTGGAAAATCTGGTGCAAGGCCAGAAACTGCGATGTGACAGGACAGCAGAGCCTGAACCAGATTCTGCGAATGGCCGTCGTGAGAAAGAAAGTGGACGGAGGAATCCTGTTCGTGAAGAGATACACACGAGACGGAATCCTGCCGTTTTCTCTTCAGATGCTCGAAGTGGATGAACTGGACTCAATGCACGTTATGCCAGAGAAAAACGGAAATCGTGTGATCGGTGGCATCGAATACAACACATACAATCGCCCGGTCGGGTATTGGATAAGGCAGTACCAGATTGGCGGATATACAATCGGGAATCCAGTACATCTGAAGGCATCGGATGTCATTTTCTACTACACAAAGAAACGTCCGAGCCAGATCAGAGAGATGTCCGACATGAGTCCGACAGTGACAAGGATTCGAGATGTCAACGAGTTCATCACTGCGGTATCAGTCAAAGAGAGAATTGCCGCCTGCCTGTCGGTATTCATCAAGAAGGCTCTTCCAGTGTCCGGCATCGGAAGAAATGTCGGAGCATCGCAAGACAAGGCAAATTATGACGGAAAGACCCTGACTCCGGGCATGATTAAAGAACTGAATGCAGGAGATGAGGTGCAGGTCGTAAACCCGACAGGGCAGGCAGCAGACGCGACTTCCTTCGTGAAGCTGCAACAGCGTCTCGTCGGAGCAGGACAGGGTATTTCCTACGAAGCAACGAGCCGCGATATGTCCGAGACAAATTATTCATCTGCGCGTCAGGGAGCCATTGAGGACGAATTGACGTTTGCGGAAGAGGAAGAACAGATTCTGGCCGTACTGGATGAGATATACGAAACCTTCGTGATCTCCTGCGTGTTGGCAGGAAAGGTGGATATTGCAGACTTTTGGGAAAGAAAAGAGGAATATCTGCAACACGAATGGATTAAACAGCCGAAGAAATGGATTGACCCGGTGAAAGAGTCAAATGCAACAAAGACGGCGATGCAGACCGGGCAGAAGACGTTCAAACAGATCGCGGCAGAGAACGGTCGAGACTGGCAGACACAGATCGACGATATGGCGGAAGTCCTGAAATATGGACAGAAGAAAGGAATTGATTTAGGAGGTGTGGTTTTCGGTGGCAAAGTGCAGAAAAAAGAAGAAAACAGCACAGGTCAGAATGACAATGGCACAGATGGCGGAAGCGAAGAGAAGACCCCTGTCAAGGGAGGAACCGGAGCAGAAGCAGGAAAGAAATAAAGGCATCAGAGCACTCGTGGACTGCCAGATCAGAGCAGTCGAGGGTGAAGGGAACGAAAGGACATTCGTGCTCTCGTTCTCTTCGGAAGCACCATATACAAGATGGTTCGGACAGGAGATTCTGGACCATACAGGGGAATGCGCGGACCTGACAAGACTCAATTCAATCGGTGTCGTTCTCTATAACCACAAGAGAGACAAGGTTATCGGGAAAATTAACAAGGCATGGATTGAAGATCAGAGAGGTTATGCAGAGATCACGTTTGACTCTGACGCAGAATCCGAAGTCATCTACCAGAAAGTGAAATCCGGGACTCTGAAAGGAGTGTCCGTCGGTTACATGGTAGAGGACTGGGAAGAAGTAGCACCGAACAAGGTGTCAATGGATGGACGCTTCACCGGTCCGTGCTCGATTGCAAAGCGGTGGATTCCGTATGAAATCAGCATCGTGAGCGTTCCGGCAGACCCTACGGTCGGAGTAGGCCGTTCAATGACGGCAGATGAGGCGGCGGCATGGAATGAAACCTATGCTCGGCAGTTACAGTATAACAAAAACATCGCAAGAGGAGGAAAAAGCAGATGACAAGAGAACAGATGCTGGCTCGGCAGAACGAAATCTTGCAGGCAGCGAGAGCGGAAAGCAGAGCAATGACAGCAGAAGAGAGGGCGGAGTTTGACACCTTGCAGCGTTCAATCGAAGCACTCGACAGAGCAGGAGCCACAGCAGGCGGCGAGGGAAGTTCCAGAGGCGCGGCAGCAGGCGAGGGCGAAGGCAATGGAGACGAAGGTGGAGAAGGCAACGGAGACGGAGCCAGAAGCGCAGTCGAGAATGAAAGAGCCAGAATCAGACAGATCGAGGAGATGTGCCGCGATTTCGGCATGAATGAACAGGTCAGAGGATTCATCGACAACGGAACAACAGTGGAGCAGGTGAGAGCAGCAGTCATCGAGCATATGAGACAGGCATCCGCACCAGTTCACACCGGAGTAAGCGTTGGAGACAGCGCAGAGGACAAGTTCAGAAGAGCAGCAGTTGATTCCCTGCTCCTGAAGGCAGGCCTTCAGATCGAGAATCCGGCAGACGGAGCGAGACAGATGATCGGTATGCGTATGCGTGACCTTGCAATCGAGTGCCTTCAGATGGACGGAACAAACGAGAGAGGACTGAACAGAAGAAACTCCGACGAACTGTATTCTCTCCTGTCCAGAGGATTCTACAATCCAGAGGCAGCGTTCCCGGCGATCTTAGATCAGACGATTGAGAAAGCATACAGAGAAGGTCACAAGAAGGTTGCAGTCACATTCGACAGATTTACGAAGAAAGGAAGCCTCCCGGACTTCAAGACACACGACAATTACTATGTTGCAGGTCCGGTCGGAGAGTTTCTGGAAGTACCGGAGAACGGTGAACTGAAACATGATGTATTCACCGATGACAAGCTGCCACAGAGAAAACTGAAGACCTACGGAAGACAGTTCACCCTGTCCAGAAAAGCCTTCATTGACGATGACATTTCTCTGGTGACATCCCTTCCGGCTCGTTATGCGGCAGCAGCGAGAAAGACCATCAACAAGCAGGTGTTCCAGATTCTTGTCAATAACCCGGCAATCTATGACGGAACAGCTCTGTTCGGTTCAAACCACAAGAACCTCCTGAAGACAGGAACAGGAGTGACACAGGCAGCAATGCAGACGATGATTATGGCACTTGCGAACCAGAAAGACCAGTTCGGAGAAGCAATCATCATCAATCCTGCACAGATCGTCGTTCCTTCCGGCATGAAGTTTGACATGTACACACTGTTCAACTCACCGACGATAAACGCCACAGACAACACACAGGCAGTCAACCCACTGTATCAGTACAGAGATCAGATCGAGGTTGTGGAAGACCCGACAATCAATGCACTCTGCGGCGGCATGGGTAACGTGATGCCGTGGTGGTTATTCGGAGCAGCCGGAGACTGCGATGGAATCGAGGTTGATTACCTGAACGGTCAGGAAATCCCGAACATTCGTCGTATGGAAGCACCGGGTCAGCTTGGATTCGTGTGGGATATCTTCCTTGATTGGGGTATCTCCGTTATGGATTACAGAGGAATGGTGAAGAATCCGGGTGTCAAAGTAGAGACAAAACTGGAACTGGCATAAGAGAAGGGAGGCAAACGCAATGAGTAAAGCAGAATACTGGCAGCGCGGAGAGTCTATCGACTACAAGAACGCAGGCAGCAGTGCCATTGAAGCAAATTCCGTGATCGTTCTCGGAAAAAGAGTCGGTGTGGCAGGCATGACAATCCAGCCGGGAGAGACTGGAAGCCTTCATGTGAAGGGTGTGTTCCGATTCGAGAAAGATGACAGCGAGATCACGGCAGGGGCAGAGGTGTATGTCACTGCGGCAGGTAAGATGACAACAACTGCATCAGGAAATACTGCGGCCGGATTCGCAACAGAAGCGGCAAAGGCAGCAGAAACATCAGTGCTCGTCAATATCAACGCATGAGAGAACTGATTGCGCTTCGCCCTGTACTGTACCACGCACATCAGTATAGTACAGGCGAAAGCCTTCCGGTGAACGATCAGGAAATGACAGAATTGTGGCTCAAAGCAGGAACTGCAATGTGGAAGGAAGACGAGCCAGAACCACAGGCAGCGCAGGCAATTCCGGTGACAGCAGTTGCAGGTATGCCGGGAATGAGTGATGCAGGCACTGATGGACTGATCGGACGTATTCCAGAGACACCGGAAAGAAAGACCACTCCTGCAAAGAAAACGACAAGAACCACAACGAGAAAGAAGAAAGTATGACCTTCAAAGACATCATAAAGAAGGATGTGCAGCAGACTTTTTTGAACGTGGATGAGTTCTCGGAGATACACACAGTCAACGGAAAGCCGATGGCAGTGCAGATCGACAACAACGAGCAGATTGAACGAGAGAAGAGATACAGTCAGCATATGGACGGAATATACGTCAAACAGATGCTCGTATATGTATCTGCGGAAGACTATGGACCACTCCCGAAGCAGGGAACAGCCGTGAGTCTGGACAAGAGATCATACAGGGTGGCCGATGCGATTGCTGAAGATGGAATTTATTCGATCACGTTGGAGGCGAACAGAGGATGATAACCTATGAGGTAAACAGGGCAGAACTGGAACTGGTTGAAAAGAAACTGGGAGACATGAAGAGCAAGGCCCCACAGGTATTCAAGAACGCTGTGAACAAGACTGCAAGGCAGGCAAGGAAACGCATCGCACAGAGCGCGAAAGGAGCCTATACAGTCAAGCAGGTCGGATTCAATAGTCACATGAAAATCAAAAATGCGTCAACAGGAAACCTCACGGCATCGGTGGATGCAGACGGAAAGCCTCTGACGCTCATACGATTTAAGAACAGGGCAGGCAGACCGAAAAAAGGCGGAGCAGCAGCGGCAGCAGACATTGTGAACAGCGGTATGAAGCAACTGGTCAGTTCACAAGGCGGAAAAGCGTTCAAGCGCAATGGACTAGTGATGCAGAGGGAAGGCAAAGACAGACTCCCGGTCAAAGTGTTCCATTCAAACTCCGTTCCGAAAATGGTTGAAAAAGTATATCAGGGAGAGAGAGGAATGGCAGGAGCACTCAAAGAGCCAATACAGTCAGATCTTCGCAAGAACCTCGAAGCAGAGATCAAGAAGATTGTGGGGTAAGCAATGACAGCAGCAGAACTTCAGAGGGACCTTGTGGAAGAAATGAAGAAACTTTTTCAGGGAATCACGACGGAGAAAACGTCAGGGGAAACTGTGACAGGGGTGAATGTGTACGAACAGAACCTTCCAGTTGTGACAGATGATGAAGAAGATGAATCGCAGTTCTTTCCATACGCTCTCGTGAAATTAGAAACAGGAAAAACTGCGGACGATGATAGTCCGTGGGTGGTTGCAACAGAGATTCACTTCGGGATATGCGATCACTCAAAGAAGAATATCGGTCACAGACACATCATGAACATGATTCAGGATGTGGTGGACAGATTTGCAGCAGAGCCTCTTCTGAACCAGAAGTTCAGAGCGGAGCAGGACATCGAATGGGCCGTTCAGGATGAAGACACATATCCGTTCTACTTCGGAGGAGTTGCAATCTCATTCAACGTGCCGAAGATAGGAAGGAGGGAACCGAAGCATTATGCCGAGGAAGACAGATACTGTTGAAGCAGTAAAAGAGACTGAAACACAGGCAGCAGCCGAAGAGGTGAAACAGGAAAATCTGATGTATGTGGGGCCTACGATTCCGGGCATCGGAATCCAGAACAGAGTATACACAGAGATTCCCGAAGCAGCAAAAGAAGCCTGCAAAGACGTACCGGAAATGAGAAACCTGTTCATTCCGGTCATCAAATATCCGATTGCAGAGAAGATGCTGCGTGAAAGAAAAGGATATATCTTCAGTGCATTCAGAAAGGCACTGGAATATAAAACAGAAGGAGGAAAATAAACAATGAGCAAACATGGAGTTTTTGTGCAGGAAGAAGCAACTGCGCTGACCGCGCCGATCACTGGTTCCTGTTCAATTCCGGTCGTTGTGGGAACTGCTCCGGTCAATATGGTGCAGAACCCGGAAGAAGTAATCAACACACCGATTCTCGCAAACTCGGCAGCAGAGGCAATGGCCGCACTGGGATATGTGGATGACTTTGAAAACTATACCTTGTGTCAGATGATGTATGCGACGAGCAACATCTATCAGGTGTCACCTGCGGTCTATATCAACGTACTTGACCCAACAAAGCACAAGAAAGCACTGTCGGAGACAACTGCAACAGTGAGCCAGATGCAGGCGAAGATCAGCACGAAAGGAATCATCCTGAAAGAACTGGTCGTGAAAGCTGAATCAGCAACACTGACAGCAGGAACTGACTATACAACAGAGTTCGACACTGACGGAAGCCTGATCGTCAATCTGATTGAAGGAGGAAAGGGAGCATCCGCAACCTCTATCACAGTATCAGGAAATGTGCTCGACCCGTCCATGATTACAAAGGCGGACATCATCGGAGCGTATAACGCATCCACAGGAAAAGAAAGCGGTCTGGAAGTAGTAAGACAGGTATATCCAAAACTCGGAGTTGTTCCGGGATTGATTGTTGTTCCGGGATGGTCACAGATTCCAGAAGTCGGAATCGCAATGTCCGCAAAGGCGGCGAACATCAACGGAGTGTTCAAGGCAGTAGCACTGGTCGATCTGGACACAACGAAGGCAACAAAATACACGGACTGCAAGAAGGCAAAAGAGGACAGCGGATTCACTTCTGCGTTCTGTTATCCGACATGGCCGTGTGTGAAGGTTGGAGATTATGTGTTCGCAATGTCTGCCGTAGTTGCAGCACTGATCGCATACACAGATGCAAGCAATGACGATGTGCCGTCCCTGTCTCCGTCGAATGAAATGCTCGGAGTGACAGGAACCTGTCTGGCAGACGGAACAGAAGTGACCCTCGATCAGGATCAGGGAAGCACAGTGAACACCTATGGAGTGGCTACGGCGATCAACATGAATGGATGGAAGTTGTGGGGTAACTACACAGGTGCGTTTCCTTCCAGTGGAGATGCAAAAGACATTTGGCTCGCAGTCAGAAGAATGTTTAACTGGCACGGCAACAATTTCATTCAGACCTATTTCGAGAAGGTTGATGACCCGATGAACCATGTGCTGATCGAAAACATCATTGATTCAGAGAATATCAGATGTGCGGCATATGCACCGGATAAATGGGCCGGAGCAGAGATGCAGTACCTCGCAAGTGACAACCCAATCACGGACACATTAGCAGGAAAGATCACATTCAGACAGCGCATCGCACCATATACACCTGCACAGGAGATTGACAACATCCTGTCCTATGACACGGACATGTTAAAGAACGCATTATCAGGAGGAGGTGAATAATCATGGGTATTGTTATTCCTGAAGTATTAAACCATTACAACGTGTACAACGACAAAGCGAAGAAGCTGATCGGAATTTCCGGTGAGATCGAACTGGGAGAACTGGAAGCACTGACAGACACACTCGAAGGAGCAGGAGTGCTCGGAGAGATTGAGGATGCAGTCACAGGCCAGTTCGCTTCAATCAAGATCAAGATTCCGTTCTCTGTACTCTATGAGGATATGTTCAGCATCATCGACACAACGAATCCGCCGCAGTTGACTCTCCGGGCATCTATGCAGTGCATGGACCCGACAACCGGAGCAACTGGCTATTATCCGGTCAAGATCGTAGTGAGAGGAAAGGCAACGAACACAAGCCTCGGAAAAGCAACAAAGGGAAAGAAAATGGAACCAGAGGTTGAACTGGAAGTTCTGTACATCAAAATTCAGATCAACAACAAGACCACACTGGAACTCGACAAGCTGAACTTCAAGTTCGTGCTGAACGGAAAGGATATGCTGGCAAAAATCAGAAGCCAGGTATAAAAGGAGGATAAAAGATCATGAGTGAAGTTAAAAACGAAGCAGTAGAGCAGGCAGCAGTACAGGCAGAGGAAAGCAAGATGAAGCTGTCAAAGGTGTATGATTTCGAGGGCACGAAGGTGTCCGAGATTGATTTCTCCGGTCTGGAAAACCTGACCGCAAACGATATGATTAAGGCGAACAAGGTCCTGAACACTTCCGGCAACGTGACCGTGCTGCCGGAGACAAATCTGGAATACACACTCGTCATCGCAGCATCCGCAACGGATTACCCGATCGAGTTTTACAAGCAGCTTGCACCGAGAGATGCAATCAAAGTCAAAAACAGAGTCACAAGTTTTTTCTTCGGAGAGGAATAAGAATCGACGAACTGTCGGAACTCCGAAAGTTATGCCTTGTCTTGTCAATGAATCTGAAGACAGGTCTGGATTATTTTCTGGACCTGTTTTTTTTTGACCTTTTAGACTTGTGCGATGACATGAAGGAGGTGAGCCAGCGTAAGTCATGAGTGAATATAAGGTATCAGTAAAGATTGCAGGTCAGCTTGAAAAGTCATTCAACTCTGCGCTTCAGGGAGCACAAAAAGGACTGGAAGGGTTAGGCTCACTCGGAGTTAAAAGTGTACAGCTTGCAGCAAAGTCTCTGACGGCAGCAGGAGCAGCCATTGGAGCAGTCGGAGTCGCAAGCGTAAACGTCGGAAGAGAGTTCGAGGCACAGATGTCCTCGACAGCAGCAACAGCAGGAGCAACAGAAGAGGAATACAAGAAACTGGAAGCGGCCGCAATGGAGTGTGGAAGAACCACATCAAAGACAGCCACGGAAAGTTCTGCCGCACTCGAATACATGGCCCTTGCTGGATGGTCAGTAAATGATTCTATTTCGGCATTGCCGAGCGTCCTGCGACTATCGGAGGCAACCGGACTCGATCTGGCACGAACGTCCGACCTTGTTACAGACAGTATGTCGGCCTGCGGAGTAAGTGTGGACAATCTGGCTGGGTATCTGGATATTTGCGCGAAAGCGAACAATAAGTCAAACCAGACAGCGGAACAGTTGATGGAGGCATATTTGGGTGTTGGTGGTGTTATGACAAACCTGAACGTGCCACTAACAGAATCGGCAACTGCCCTCGGTGTACTCGCGAACAGAGGTATCAAGGGAAGTGAAGCCGGAAACGCACTGAACGCGATCATGGCAAACCTGACAACAGGAACCGGACAGGCAGGAGAGATGATGAAGTCTCTCGGAATATCTGCCTTCGACTCGGAAGGAAAGTTCATCGGATTAAAGGCAACGCTTGAAACCCTGAACACGGCACTGGCTGGATGCACGGAGGAACAACGAAACGCAGCACTGGCGGCGATCGGTGGAAAGCAGCACGTTGACGCTCTGAATGACCTCATGTCGGGTCTGAACACGACGCTGGAAGATGGTTCGACAGAGTGGGAAAACCTCACAAAAGAACTGGAAAACTGCGACGGCGCACTTGAAGCGATGGCACAGACGAAACTGGACAACCTGAACGGTGATCTGGCGATCTTCCAGTCGGCACTCGAAGACACTGGCATCAAGATATACAAGAACCTTCAGGGACCGCTCAGGGAAGTCGTGCAGTTTGGAACCGATCAGATTTACAGACTATCAGATGCGCTCGCAGATGGCGGCTTTCAGGGCATGGCGGAGACGCTTGGAGATGTTCTGGCCGACTGCGTGACAGAGGTAGCAAACTACGCACCACAGCTTGTCACGATGGCATCAACGCTCATGAGTTCTCTTCTTCGAGGACTGGTTGACAATGCACCGGCACTGACATCGGCAGCGGCTACACTGGCAACTTCAATCATCACAGCGATTGTGCAGTATATCGCTGAATTTTACACGACAGGAGCAACACTTCTGGCACAGTTCCTGCAAGGAATGGTCGGCAAGATGCCGGAGATCATTCAGGCAGGAATCACAGCAACGCAGAACTTGTCACAGGGAATTTTATCGCAGTTCCCGACGATTGTGAGTGCTGCATTGCAAATTGGAACACAACTCATCAACGGACTGGCCGTCATGCTCCCGACACTGCTCAACATGGGAATCCAGATGGTCGTTCAGCTTGCTCTCGGAATAGCACAGCAGGCTCCACAGATCATTACCGCAGGAGTCAATCTCATATTCCAGTTAGCAAACACACTGCTCTCATCGCTGCCGCAGCTTGTATCAGCAGGATTGACGCTCGTGCAGGGCATCGCGATGGGAATTGTATCTGGTCTTCAGTACATCTTTACGGATGGAGTTCAGATAATTCTGAATCTGGTGAACGGAATCCTCTCATCCCTGCCGCAGTTGCTCTCACAGGCAACGCAGGTGGTGATGGCATTCCTTCAGGGCCTCGTTTCAGCACTGCCGATGATCGTGCAGGGCGGAATCCAACTGGTGCTCGGTCTGATTCAGGGAATTGTACAGAATTTACCAACAATCACGACGGCAGCCGTCTCGATGGTCCAGACATTACTGTCAGGACTGATTCAGATGCTGCCACAGATTATTGCATCAGGAGTTCAACTGGTGGTCGGGTTACTGTCAGGTATTGCACAGGCATTGCCGAGCATTATTACTGCCGGACTTTCCATGATTCAAACTCTGGTGCAGGGAATTATTCAGGCGATACCACTGATTTTGCAGGCTGCAATTCAGGGAATCATCGCATTTGTACAGGCTTGTGCATCAAATGCAGGAACAATCATTTCGTCTGGAATACAGATAATTGTTGCACTTGTGTCTGGAATCATTCAGGCAATACCGCAGATCATAGTGGCCTGCGTACAGATTCCAGCGGCAATCATAGAAGCAATATTCACAACCGACTGGATTCAGGTCGGAGCCGATCTCATAAAAGGAATCGGAGAAGGAATCATAAATGCCTTCGGCGGTCTCGTGGACTCCGTGAAAGGCTTGTGGAGTGATTTCGTCGGATGGTTTACCGGAGACGGAGAAGAGGCAGGGACAGCAGCCGGAGAAAGCGTGGCGGCAGGAATTGATGCAAGCACACCGAGCATCACAGCATCGGCGCAGAACGCATCGCTTGCAGCGCAGAACGGCTATCAGATAGACACATCACTGTTGACGCAGTACGGAACGAACATGAACGCGTCACTGGCAGGAGGTATCGACGCATCATCGTACCTCGTACAGACGGCCGCAGGGCAGTCAGGAACGGATGCGATGACATCTCTGAACAACTCTCTCGTTGGTATGCAGGGAACACTGAATACAACGGCACAGGGAGCAGGGACAGAGACGATGAACAGCCTTCTGTCTGGATTGCAGTCACAGCAGGGCGCACTGGATGCCGGGGGACTGGCAGCAGGAACAAGCCTGACGAATGGAATGTCAACAGGTGTGGCCGCTGGCTCGGCAGGATTGCAGGAACAAATTTCTGCATTAAGTCAGACAGCAACAAGCACATTGAGCAGTACGATCGACGGCAACCTTCCGGGTGTCACAGCATCAGCAACAGCATCAGGAGCCGCGATCACGAACGGAATCACATCAGGAATTGATTCTGGAATGTCAGGAGCAACAGCATCGGCAGCGAATGCCAGTGTTGACACAATCAACGCGATGGCAGACGGAATCAGCAATGGTGCTGCGACTATCACACAGACCATTTCAGAACTGACACAGACGGTCACAGAAGCATTGAATCAGTGCTGGTCAGATGTGTCCAACAGCACGACAACTGCGTGGTCGGAAATCGGCACGAATATGTCGACATCTCTGGCGCAGACTTCAACTCTGGTCGAGACTTCACTGACCACCATGCAGACGAATGTGCAGTCAATCATGGAGTCGTTCACAACCGGAACGGCCGAAAAAATGACGCAGATGGGTTCATCCATCCAGACTGCTCTGTCAGAAGTTTCCGTGAACATAGATTCGACAATGACATCTATTCAAACCGGAATCGCGACGAGCACACAAGGATGGAACACGGCCATGTCTGCGGCAATGCTGTCCCTGACGGTATCTATTCAGTCAGGAATGGCACAGGCAACGCTGACCGTGACCGTGGCAATGCTGTCACTTAGAACAGCAATTCAGACAGGCTCAACGGCAGCAAGTACGGCAATGCAGACCGGAATGACGCAGATGTCACTGACGGTCAGAACGAACATGATGCAGTCAGCTACAACAACGCAGGCTCAAATGATGATGATGCAGACAGCAGTGCGATCAGGGATGACGCAGATGCAGTCGATCACAACGATCACACTGAACCAGATTCGCACAATCACGACAACGACGGTCAATACGGCCAGATCAGTCACGACGAGCGGAATGAGCAGCATCGTTTCGGCGGTGCGGTCAGGAATGAGTCAGCTTGTGGCAGCAGTACAGAGCGGATGCAATCAGGCGGTTGCGGCAGCCAGAAGCGCAGCAAACGGCATCAGGGCAGCATTCGCAAGTGTGAGTCTGTATTCAGCAGGCATCAACATGATGAGCGGACTCGTCTCTGGTATCAATGCCATGCGAGGAGCGGTCATGGCCGCAGCGTCGAGCATCGCAGCATCGGCAGCGGCAGCAGTCAATTCAGCACTGAAAATTCACTCTCCATCACGAGTGATGATTGAATCAGGTCAGTTCGTAGGCGAGGGTCTTGCAAGAGGTATGACAGCCACGGCCGGAATCGTGCAGAAAGCGGCATCACAGTCGATGACGCAGCCAGTTCTTGACAGTAGCAATGAAGTCAGAAAAATCGAAGCACCAACAACGGTGCAGAGCAGGAGTTCCGTCATCGGAGAGACGATCGGAACGCTGACAGGAGACAGACAGCAGGGCAAGAGCAAACAGGATGAACAGCCGATGACATTCGTGTTCAGTCCGACATATCACTTCGAGGGCGAAGCACCGAGCAAGGAGGACATCGTGGAAGCGAACCGGATGAGTCAGGCGGAGTTCGAGAAGCTGATGAAAGAGTGGATGAAGAAACACAAGAGAATATCGTTCGCATAGAAAGGAGGGCATCGCGGTGGCGAGCACATACACAACGATTCAGGGAGATACATGGGACCTGATCGCCTATAAGCTGTACGGCGAAGAAAAGTACATGAAGAATCTGATTGAAGCGAACTGGCCGCTTCTGGATGTCCTCATCTTCCCTTCGGGTACAGTTCTGACCGTGCCTGATCTGCCGGAAGAGGTGGACGAGGACGCTCCGTTCTGGCGGTCGGATAACGACGAGAACGAAGAATATTATTCAGACACGGAGGACATGGAAGAAGATGAGTAATCCGAGAAAAGCGGTTCCGTCCCTGTCCTTCAATGGAAAGAATGTCACAACGAAGCTGAAGGAGTATCTGGAAAGCGTTGCATACACGGACGTAGCATCAGGAGACAGCGATTCCATCGACATTTCCCTGCACAACATCGGGATGAAGTGGATGGGCGCATGGTATCCAAAAAAAGGAGACAAGATCAGCGGAAGCATCACATTCCAGAACTGGAACGCAGAAGGAAAGCATCTGAAACTCGACTGCGGAAAATTCGTGCTGGATAGTATCAAGTTCAGTGGAGGACCACTGAAGGCAACCTTCGGAGCACTGGCGATTCCGGCAAGCGAATCATTCAAGAGCAGGGAGCGGACGAAGACATGGAAGAAGGTCACGGTCAAGAAAATCGCGACAGAAATTGCAAAAAGGTACAAGCTGAATCTCTCATACTCTGGACCGTCAATCACGATCAATGCGATTGAACAGTCAGAGAAATCAGATTCAGCTTTTCTATACGAAGTCTGCAAAAGCTATGGACTGTCAATGAAAGTGTTCAATTCAAAGATAGTCATATACGATCAGACAGCGCAGGAGAAGAAGAAATCAGTGGCAACACTGAAAAGAGAGTCATTCGTGGATGACAACTGGGACTATGAGGACGCACTGGAAGGAACATACACAGGGGCGAGAATATCCTACAAGTCAGGAAAGAACAGCAAAGAGATCAGCGTGTTTCTCGGGTTAAAGGCAGAGAAGGCATCTGGTAGCAGGGTTCTGAAGATCAATGAGACGGCATCCGACGCAGCAGACGCATATTACAAGGCGGCCGCAGCGGTAAACCAGTCAAACGAGCAGGCAACCACACTATCAGGAGAAATCTGGCCGAATCCGAAGATATGCGCCGGAGTGTGCGTGACGATCTCTGGCATGGGAAAAGCAAACGGAAAATACTTCGTAGATAAGTCAACGACAGAGGTGTCGGATGGAAACACGAAGCAGAGCGTTGAGATGCACAAGTGCCAGACAAGACTGTCATACACACCGAAGAAACAGACTCCGACAAAGAAGAAGCCGACAACCACGAAAAAGTCATACAAAGTCGGGGACATTGTGAACTTCCACGGAGGAACACACTATATTTCATCATGGCCCGGAAGTAAAGGGTACAGTGCCAGAGCAGGAAAGGCGAAGATCACACTTGGCCCGAACTGCGCCGGAAATGGAAAAGCACATCCGTATCACCTTGTTCATACAGACAGCAAAAGCAATGTTTATGGATGGGTTGATTCAGGCACATTCGACTAAAGAAGGGAGGAGAAAGCATGGCAGAGAAAAACATCAGAATCGGAAGAGTATCATCCATCGACTACGGAAGCGGAATGATAAGTGTGACCTATCCTGATCTTGACAATTCCGTGACGGACGATCTCCCGGTCTTTTCAATGGGGGACGAGTACAAGATGCCTCCTGTCGGAGCAGAGGTGCTTGTATTGCACCTGTCAAATGGGTGCGCGGCCGGAGTGGTGATGGGAAGATACTGGAACGAAGCCAACAAACCGAGCGTGAGCGGAAAAGGAGTTTTCCGCAAGGAACTCGGAGAGAAAAAAGGAGAGGCATACATCCAGTATAAAGGCGGACACATGACGCTGAAGGATGGAAGCGGAGCAACAACGCTCGGAAGCATCCTGCAACGGCTCTCAAATTTAGAAGCGAGACTGTAAGGAGGGAGCCACATGGGAAAGATTGGAAACTGGGGAAAGACGATCGCCTTCGAGGTGAGCAGCAATAAGACCCTGACATTCAACAATTTTAAGAGAACAGTGTCGGCCAGATGGCACACACACAACATCGTGAACGGAAAACCGAAAAGCGAATTTGCAGGTCCTGATTCATCCAGTGTGACACTGGAAGCAGTGCTCGCAGCAGAAAGAGGCGTGCGGCCGAGAGCCACACTGGAAAAACTGGAAAAAGCCTGCGAGGGCGGAACAGTGGACTATCTGTACATCGGCGGAAAGAAGGTCGGAACCGGGAAGATGAAACTGGAATCCATATCAGAGACATGGGACGAGGTATGGAACAGCGGACAACTGGTGAAGGCGAAAGTCTCGCTGAAATTCTCCGAGTATTAAGGAGGGCGAGCAGATGGCAAAACGACTCATAAAATCCATCAACATCATGTCTGTATCAGGTGATACGCAGGGAATAGAGCGCATTGACAGCCAGATCAAAGCACTCATCCTGTCGATGGTTGGAACAATCCCCGGGAGCAGGGGATTCGGACTCGAAAGAGAGTTCATTTCAAGACCTCCGCAGGAGGCACTGAACCTTCTGGCAATCGAACTGGAAGAAAAACTCGAAGAGTATATTCCAGAGGTTACAGTAGCAAATGTGGAAGGCAAGGTCAATGGAGACGGCTCTATTGAACCGACAATATACATAGAGAGGAGGAACTGAAGTGATTGACGAAATCGAAAATCTGCCAGAGGTGAGTTTCATTGATTACATCACACTGGACGATGTGCAGAGACAGATGGTGTCGGACTATCAGGAGAGATATGAGACACTGACCGGAACACCGACAACACTGGGAAGGGCAGACCCTCCTGCGCTGGTTCTGTATGCCTGCTCGATTCAAATATATCAGGCACTGCTCTATGTCGATCGCGCAGGGAAGCAGGACCTGCTGAAATACAGTTACGGCGAGTTCATGGACAATCTGGCTGCACTGAAAGGAATCAAGCGAGAGCCTGCGAAGGCAGCAGTCGTGAAAGTGAAGTTCACACTGTCTGGCCTGCGTCCACATCCGGTCGCAATTCCGGCCGGAACAAGAGTCACGAATGGCGAACTGTACTTCGAGACGAATGAATATGCAGAAATCGCAACAGGGGAAGAAAGCATCGAACTGATCTGCACCTGCCAGACGGCAGGAACGTCAGGAAATGGACTGATGGCAGGAGACATCAACGTGCTTGTGGACCCGATTGCATACATCCAGAGCGCAGAGAGCGTGGAAGAATCGACAGGAGGAACTGACATCGAATCAGATGACAGCCTTGCAGAGCGAATCTATATCGCGCCGAGCAAGTATTCAGTTGCAGGACCGGAAGAGTCATACAGATACTGGGTGAAGACTTTCAACTCATCTATCACGGACGTATACATCGACAGCGAGAATCCGACGGAGGTTCTGATCGAGTTCATCATGAACGATGGAGAACTCCCGAACGAGAGCATCATCCGGTCATTGCAGGATTATCTGTACAACGAGAACATCCGTCCGCTGACGGATAAAGTGATCGTAAAAGCACCGGACACAGTAGAATATGCGCTTGACCTGAAATACTACATCAACAAGAGTGATTCAGCACAGGCGAACACAATTCAGAGCGCGGTCAATGCTGCCGTCGAGAATTACATCGTATGGCAGCGGTCAAAGATCGGACGCGACATCAATCCGTCGAAGCTGATCTGTATGCTTGAAGATGCAGGAGCAAAGAGAGTGGAGATCAACGCACCAGTCTTCAGGAAGATTGAGAAGACAGCCGTGGCGAAGGTCACAACGAAGAAAGTGGCCTATGGAGGAATTGAGGATGATTAAACTGTCAGAGGGCGGAATTGCCGAAATGTGGAAAGATGAGAAATCACCAGAGATGCAGGCAATCAGTTACGCACTTCAAAAGGCAGTTGCAATGGTGATCGAGAAGGCAGAAAAGACAAAGTGTTTCTCTGACATCGACAAGCTGGATGAGAAAACACTGGATTATTTTGCAGTGGAGCAGAGGGCAATGTACTATTCACAGACGTTGCCGATTGAGCAGAAGAAAGCGATCATCAAGAACACCCTGAACTGGTACACGAAGGCAGGAACCCCAGCAGCAGTATCAGAGATGGTCGATGTCGTTCTCGGAGGTGGAAAGGTCGTGGAGTGGTTCGACTTCGACGAGGCTCCATACACACCGGGAACATTCGACATCGTAACATCAGCATTGATGACATCAGACATCATGGAGGAACTGACAGGACTCGTGCAGAAGGTCAAGAACGTGCGGTCTCATGTGCGAAGAGTCATCGTCGAGAGAAATATTTCATCCGGCATGAATGCCTGCACATGGATGTTCTCAACACAGGACTCAATCGTCCCGAACGTACTGCTCGGAGACTACGATGTTCCGAACGGAGTGTATGCGGCCGGATATATCAGAGAGACAGTCGGAGAGACAACTGTCAGAAATGATATTCAGGTGCAGACCGAAACAGCAGCAGGCCAGAGTGCAGCAGGAGTGACCGATGTGGAGAACACAACGACAGTCCTGAATCATCTGACAACAGCCAGCGAAGCAAAAGAGAGCAGCGTGAACATTGCGCTGTATGGTGAAGTAAAAGAAACAAGTACAACAGTACGATAGGAGGAATTATAAATGCTTATTTGGAATCCCGGAAAACTGACGAAGGATGGAAAAGCACTGCTCGCAAAAGCGCAGGCAGGAAAATGTGCCATTCAGATCACAAAGGCACAGTCGGGAAGTGGCTCATATACTTCGAGCGAGGACATCTCACAGAGAACTGCGCTGAAGACCGTGAAGCAGACATTCCCGATCTCAAACAAAGTTATCAATACAGATTCAGCACTGGTGCTGAAGATCACAATGGAGAACAGAACACTGACAGCAGGATATGACATCACAGAGTTTGGTGTGTTTGCATCTGACCCGGACAAGGGCGAGATTCTGTACTCCATCGCAACAGCAAGCACATCCGACTATATGCCTGCATACAACGGAGAGGTTCCGAGTGTTATCAACATGAGTTACTACCTTGAAGTTGCGAACGCATCAACCGTGACCATCAAGTCTGCCGGAGCACTTGCCCTTCAGAGCGATCTCGAAGCACTGGAAGCAAGAGTGACCGCAGTGGAGAGCGATGCTCTGCGTGGCTATGGAGCAAGAAGAAAGGTCGGAGCATCTTCGACAACATGGGAAAGAGTCGGAGCGGCGATCGGACTGGTCGCGAAGGCAGCAGTCGGAAACGGAACCGTGCAGAACGACTTCATGGCGAGCGTATATCCGTACAACTCTGTGAAGCCTTGCAATGTGGCAGAGGATATGAGCGTGAACGCATATCTCGGTGATGCAGACTTCCAGTGGGACGGAAGCAATGGAGATGTCATGCTCGAAGTGCCGCAGGTATACACAGCAAGATACTTCGAGACGGATGCGGACGGAATAGAGTGGGAATACAGATGGGTGGCAGCAGGGCCTGTCGGAAGATGCCATCTTGACCATGCGTTCACTGACGGAGATCGTCAGAGCGAGAAGATTTACATTCCAATCTTCAACGGCTCACTCAATACAGAAGGAACAAAACTGGAATCAAAAGCAGGAGTGTTCCCACTGCATAACAAGACAAGAGCACAGTTCAGAACCTTATGCACTGCAAAGGGTGCCAAGTGGTGTCTGGATGATGTCTGGGCGATGCACCTGCTCGATACCCTGTTCATTGTAATGTTCGCAGGAACAAATGCACAGACAATCCTCGGAAAAGGTCGTTCCGAGATGCCATATGATAATGCAGCAAATGTGGCACTTCAGGCAAGGAGCAACACAAATTACATTACCATCGCAAAGAGTTGGGCGGAAAGATTCACTGTCGGTCAGGGCATCGGTATCGGAACATCAGCAGGAAGCCAGAGCGTATTCGCAGAGAGAACAGTGACACAGATCACAGACTCCGCAGAGATAGAGAGCGCATCAAACATCTTCTTTGATGGGGACCCGGTAAACATCACGACAGATCATCATGTATGGTCCTGCGTACAGAAGACAGGGGCAACCATTGAGATGCAGTCAGCAAACGGCCGTGTCGAAGGTGTTGACGGAAGAACAGCCGTCAGATTCCTGTACATTGAGGACTGGTTCGGAAATATGTGGCAGTTCAGAGATGGTGACAACATCAAGAAGTGGCAGCACTACTATTGCAACAAGCGCAGCAGCTATGCGGACAAAGTATACGACGGAGATTACTTCAAAGTAGGATATGAAGCTACACAAACAAACGGCTATGTGAAGAAGTTCGGATATGACCCTGAATGGCCAGAAATTGAAATCTGCGTCGATGCGACTGGCTCTTCAGGAACGTATTTCCCTGACTACTACTATCAGGCCGAAGGCGGTGAGCTGGTCCTTTCCGGGGGTCGCGTGTCCTACGGTGTCGATGCTGGCCCCTTCTGCCGGTCCTGTAACAGCGGCTCTGGGGCTTCGTACTGGGCCTTCGGCGGCCGCCCTCTTGGTCGAAAATAACCATTTCGAGGGGGACATGGGGGATTCCCTCCCCCATGAAACATTCCGGCAAAGGAAAAGTGAAGTGGAAAAATCATGCTGGAAGGATGCCGCCTGAAATGAGAATAAAAGATAAATGAAAATCTAGGGTGTAAAGACACGAGCGGCTGGTCATTTCCGGGGGTAACGTGAACAACGGTGTCAATGCTGGCCCCTTCTACCGGAACTGTAACAACGGCTCTGGGAATTCGAACTGGAACATCGGCGGCCGCCCACTTTGTCAATATCTCGTTAATTTAGATACATTTCTCAATATTTGGTATAAATGTATCGTGACTTTACACTCCGTACTCCGGTACGGAACAGGACGAAAGTTCTGTCCTTGCCCCTTGGCAAAAATGAAAGCCGTGAATGGCATCGGCCAGTACCTTGCGTGGAAAACCGATGAGGCTGACAAAGAGATAGGAGAAACCATTTCAAAATGCAATTACAGAAACTGAAGAACATCGTATGGACGAAGAGAATCGGGCATCTGTTCGAGAGAGTGACGGACATTGAGAACATCAAACTCGCGATCAGGAGGGCATCGAAGCGAAAGACACAGCGGCCTTCCGTACAGAGAATCCTGAATGACATCGAAGGTTATGCCAGAAAGATTCAGGAAATGCTCCTGAATGAAACCTTCGTTCCTGCAAAATACACGATCAGAGAAATCTATGACGGCATCAAGAAGAAAAAGAGAGTCATCGCCGTTCCGAGATTCTATCCAGATCAGTGCATCCACCATGCGTTCGTTCAGGTCTTCAGGGAGATTGTTGAGCATGGAGCCGACAAGTTCTCCTGCGGATGCGTGCCGGGTAAAGGTACGGACGGAGCGCGAAAGATGATTAAACACTGGATAAAAAGTGACCCGATCGGGACAAGCAAAGTCCTGAAGCTGGATGTCCACCACTGTTATCCGACAATGAACCATGAAGCACTGCGTCAGAAGCTGGAAAAGAAGATCAAGGACAGGAAGTTCCTGAACCTTGCCTTCAAACTGATTGCCAGTTATCAGCAACCTATGGCAGATCACACAAGGATGCTTCCAGAAGTTGACGCAGTAGGGATTCCGGTTGGACTCTACACATCGCCGTGGTTCTGCAATTTCTTCTTTCAGGACATAGACCATCTGATCGCAGAGAAAACAGGTGCAAAGCACCATACAAGATATGTGGACGATATAGTCCTATTTGATTCAAATAAACGGAGATTACACAAAGCACTCCGAATGATTGCGGATGAACTGAAGAAGGTCAAGATGCAGGTGAAAGCAAACTGGCAGGTCTTTCCACTGAAGGACAGGCCGCTGGACTTCTTAGGGTATAAATTCCATGCAGGAGCATGGACAACACTGCGGAAGTCCATCATGTTCAGAATAAGCCACAAGGCGAAGAAGATTTCAAAAATCTCATACATTTCACCGACGAACGCATCCGGCATGATCTCATACATGGGATTCATTTACAATTCGGATTCATGGAACTTCTGGAAGGAACGTGTGAAGCCGTTTATCAATTTGAAACTGCTGAAAGGAGTAGTGAGCAATGAGAACAGAAAGCAACATCAAGCCGCTTGTGCAGCATGAGATTGAGGCACTGCCGAAAGTGGTCGGCAGAACTTGCACAGTCATTTTTTATGAGAACATCGAAGGCCCGATCGAGAAAGAAGAGGGCGATCAGGTGTACACCTATGACAGATACACTCTGGAAACACAGTACAGAGAGAATCTGGAAGAGTCCATCGAGAAGAACCGTGAAGCATGGTTGCAGAAAGCAATCAAGGCAGAGCAGGAAGGTGAAGAGAAGACCGAGATGGAGATTCTTCAGGAACAGGTGGCATCACTTCAGGATGAGAATGCAGCACTGAAAGCCAGCAACGAAGAATTGAGCGGCATCGTGGATGACCTCATCGTTGCAAGTTTGGGAGGTGAAGAGAATGTATAATCGTCTGAAAAAACTGTACCTTGCAGGAAGGTTGAATGACGCAGGTCTGGAAAATGCGGTGACAAGGGGATGGATTACCGAAGACCAGAAGGCGGAGATCATTGAGGCAAAGAAAGAACAGGACGCACCGAAAGAATAATTTCCAGTGCAGTCACGCAGGACATGACGGTCATTGCCGGAGAACTCTTGAAGAGTGCCGGGGACCGGAGTGTCCTGTTTTTGGTTCATGCGGTGAATGTCAGGACTACCACATCCCGGCCGGACAGGAGCCGTGCAAGAATTGTCAGTACATGAATGTACAGTAACACCAAAACAAGGAGGTGAGAAAGGTGGACATGACAGCGATCGTCATTGCGGCGAGCATTCCTTCAGCAATAACAGGCTTTTGCTTCTGGCTGATCGAGCAGAACATTCAGAAGCGAGCAGAGAAGGAACGCAAAGAAAGAGAGGCAAGACAGGCAAAGGTTGACGAAAGAGAGCGAGCCAGAGAGCAGAGCGAACTCTGCATCATTAACTGCATCAACGCTTCTCTGGCACTGGGAGAGGCAACGGCCAGAGCCGTCCAGAGGATTCCCGATGCTCATTGCAACGGAGATATGCACGCAGCTCTCGAATACGCGCAGAAAGTAAAACATGAACAGAAAGATTTCCTGAATGAACAGGCAATCAAAGCAGTTGTATAATTTCAAGGAGGAAAAGAACATGAAAAACATTAACTGGATGAAGAAACTGACAAGCAGAAAATTATGGACAGCAGTTGCGTCCTTCGTCTCCATGATGATCGTAGCAACAGGCGGAGCAGAGAACACTGCAACACAGGTGACTGCTCTCATTATGGCAGGTGCATCCGTGATCGCATACATCATCGGAGAAGGTCTGACCGATGCGGCAAACGTCGAAATCGAAGAAGGACAGCTTCTGGAAGCGGATGCCATCAAAGGCGAAGACGAGCAGTAAGAACAGCAAGGAACAGGAGGCGGAGCAATCCGCCTCTTTTCGTGGAGGTATCAGGACATGAAAAAAGAACATCTTGAAATACTGGCAAAGATCATCGGCGGAGTGGAATCAGGCGGTCAGATTTACGGCGGTCAGAACTATGCAGCATATGCAGGCAAGGCGGCGAACTCCGCAAACGAGAAGACCTGCACTCTCGGATGGGCGCAGAACTATGGAAACGAAGGCAGAAGACTCTGCAAGATGATTCTGGCCGCAGATGCCGCAGCATTCAGAAAGGCAGACACGGCAGGAATTGAGAAGAAACTGTCCGCTGACTGGGAAGCAATCGGATGGAATCCATCAGCAGCAGAGAAGAAGGCACTGATCGCGATCATCACCACGGCGGCCGGGAAGAAGTGTCAGGACGAACTGTTCTCTGAACTGATGAACACATACATCAAGAGCGCAGAAGCGTATGGAGTGACTAACATCAAAGCGCAGATGATGTGGTGTGAGATTGAACATCTTGGAGGACTGGGACCAGTGAAGAGAATCTTCGGCAGAGCATCGAAGCCGTACACACCGGACACGATTTTCGCATCCCTCTTGCTCGATCAGCAGGACACCAGCAACAACAATCAGGTCGGGGACAAGAAGTTCCAGCGCAGGCACGAGTGTTGCGTCCGATGGATAAAACAGTATGTCAAAGACGGAAAGGCAGATTCAGGAAAGGAAGAAAAGAAAATGTATTCAAGACAGGCAGTTGTCGATCTGGTGGAAAGTTGGGTCGGCAAGAAAGAAGCAGACGGCTCGTACAAGAGTATTATTGATATTTACAACAGCTTCACCGGAGCACTTCCGAGAAACACAAAAATGGAATACGGATGGGCTTGGTGTGCGTGTACATGGTCCGCACTGGCAGTTGCTCTCAAATATACTCCGATCATGCCGATTGAGATTAGTTGCTATTATCTGATCGAGCAGGCAAAGAAGATGGGAGTGTGGGAAGAGAACGATGCACACGTTCCGAAACTGGGAGAGGCAGTTCTGTACGACTGGCAGGACAATGGAGTCGGAGACAACACTGGAACTCCTGACCATGTTGGAACAGTAACCTATGTCAATCAGGCATCGGGTTATTTTGTCGTAACTGAAGGAAATTATGGAAACGCAGTCAAGAAGAGGACAATCTCCATCAATGGAAGATATATCAGAGGATTCATCACTCCGAAGTATAATTCCGATGCAGCACAGAGTCATCCGGTTCAGACACCGGGCAAGAGCACTTCAACAGTTGCTCACGAGGTCATCGCAGGCCAGTGGGGAAATGGGGATGCAAGAAAGAACGCTCTGAAGGCGGCAGGATATGACCCGGCAGTCATTCAGGCAGAGGTCAACAAGATTCTGAACGGCTCCGCAGCAACTACAACCAAACCACAGCCAAAAGACCAGCCGATCACAAAGACCGTTAAGTCAACTTGCTATGCAAAGAGTTATGACAGAAGCCTTGCAGGAACTTACAAGACAACCGATGCCCTGTATTGCAGAAACGATGCAGGAAGCAACAAGAAAGCATTGTGCGTCATTCCGGCAGGAACTGAAGTGCATAACTATGGTTATTACACCACATACAACGGAGTGAAGTGGTTGTACATCACAGTTACTCTCGACGGTGTTGAGTACATCGGATTCAGTTCAAAGAGTTATCTGAAGAAATAAGATGAGAAAGTAAAAGAGGACCGGGCAGGGAGCAGTTCCCTGTTCGGCCCTCTTTTTTGTGCAATTTGCCTTTTACGAAGTCCAGATCTCGCCCTGATCGGAGCCAGAGAAAAGCAAAACTGCACAAAAGAATCGTTTTTACTAACTACGCAGTACCGACGGGAGCTTTAGACTCCAAATCCACAGATGAACTTTTAGAGCTGTTTTCCGCAGTAAATGAGGAGGGACAGACTATTTTAATGGTAACCCATTCCGTAAAAGCAGCAAGTCATGCAAAACGTGTGCTTTTTATCAAGGACGGTGAGGTGTTCCATCAGATTTACAGAGGAAATAATACAAGACAGCAGATGTATGAAAAGATTTCCAACGCCCTTACTGTTCTGGCAGGAGGAGGTGCAGCAGAGTGAAAATCGGATTTTATCCTAAGCTTGCGTGGACAGGAATAAAGAAGAATAAAAAGATTTATGTGCCTTATATGTTTGCCTGTATTGGTATGATTATGATGTTTTATATGATTTGTTTTTTAAGCACCAGCGAAATTGTAAGAGGAATGTTAGGCGGAGAAACCATGCAGATGACCTTGTCCTTCGGATGTCTGGTTATCAGCGTGTTTGCGTTGATTTTCCTGTTTTACACCAACTCCTTTTTGATGAAAAGAAGATATAAGGAATTCGGTCTTTACCATATTTTAGGTATGGGTAAGAAAAATGTGGCTTACGTTATGGTATGGGAATGTATTCAGATTACAACAATTACGCTTATTTGCGGTATTGGCGGAGGCATTTTCTTCTCTAAATTAGGAGAGCTTGCCATGATTAAGATGCTGGGCGGAAAAGCGGATTTTCATTTTACGATTTCCGTTTCATCTGCGAAAGATACAATAACCGTTTTTCTTCCGATTTTTCTTTTGATTTTATTAAAATGTCTGTTTCAGATTTTCAGAATGAAACCGGTGGAGCTGCTGAAGAGCGCACAGGTAGGGGAAAAACCGCCAAAGTCAAACTGGGTTTTGACGGTGCTTGGTATTGTTATTTTAGCAGGAGCCTACATAATTGCCCTGTCTATTGAAGAGCCGATGCAGGTAATCGGTATGTTTTTTGTAGCTGTCATCATGGTAATCGGAGCTACTTATCTGCTGTTTGAAGCAGGCTCTGTGGTGTTGTGTAAAATTTTGAAAAATAACAAACGCTATTATTATAAATCCAACCACTTTATTTCTGTATCGACGATGATGTTTCGTATGAAAAGGAACGGAGAGGGACTTGCCTCTATCTGTATTTTATCTACCATGGTGCTGGTTATGGTATCTGCTGTTTCCTGTTTGTATATGGGAGCAGAGGATTTCTTAAATTCCCGCTATCCGCAGGAGCTGGTGATAGATGTGCAAACAGAAGACGAAGAAAAAGTAGATGAATTTTATAACATTGTTTCAGAAGTTTTAGAAGAAACACAGACAGAAAAAGAGGATGAGCTGTTCTATACTTATCTGGGAGCAGCAGGCTATTTAGACGGAAGCGAATTGGCTATGAGTCCGGAGCGCATGGAGAGCTATGGAACAGATGTGTATAAGCACATCAGACAGTTGTTTTTTATTCCCGTAGAGGATTATAATCGCCTCATGGGGAAACAGGAGACTTTAAAAGAAAACGAAATCCTTCTTTATAATACAAAGCTAGAGTATGAAGAGGATATACTTGCCCTGGAAAACGGCAGAGAGTGGAAGATAAAGAAAAACGTGCCTAAATTTGTGGACAACGGACTGGATGTGATGCAGACGATTTCATCTATGTTCATTTTTGTAAAAGACAAGGAAACGCTTTCCGAAATCAGACAGGAATGTGAGCAGTTAAGCGGTATGGAAAACGCTATGGATAATTACCGTGGCATTAATTTAAAGGCAGATGCAGAGAAACAAATTGAGGTAGCGCAGGAGCTTCAGAAACGTGGGGCAGAATTTGAACAGCAAAATGAAAATCTGCATGTTATGGTAGAAAGCAGAGAAACGGAAAGAGCCGGATTTTATGCACTGTACGGCGGAATGTTTATACTGGGAATTCTTCTCGGAATTGTGTTTATTGTGGGAATGGTACTCATTATGTATTATAAGCAGGTAACAGAAGGGTATGAAGACCAGCAGAGATTTGAAATTCTTCAAAAAGTAGGTATGAGCCACAGAGATATTCGAAAGAGCATTAATTCACAGGTACTTACGGTATTTTTTATGCCTTTGATTGCAGCAGGTATTCATACAGCATTTGCTTTCCCTATGATGAGTAAAATTATTGTCTTATTTGGTATTAACAATCAGAAACTACTCCTCATAGTGACGGCAGCCTGCTACATCATTTTTACACTTTTCTATGTGGCGATGTATCTGGTAACCTCCAGAGCTTACTATGGTATTGTAAGCAATAGAAAGGAGGATTAACCCCTGGATGGGGTTCTGATTTGCACTGACTTGATAAAAAGTGTTTACAACTCCTTATAACAGAGCAAAAAAAGAAAAGAAAAAAGCGAAAAAATATATCCCCCGGGGTGGCTTGCCTCGGGGGATTTTTCTGTATATAATGAGGAAGCTAAAACACGAAGAAAGAATTAGGAGGATAAAATCCATGAAGAAAAGAATGAAGGCTTTAACGGCCTTATTATGTGTTTCTGCTATGGTTACAGGCTGTGGGGCTTCCGGAAACTCAGGAACAGATGCAGCAAAAACAGATACACAGAAGGAAGGAACAAAAGAAGCCGGCAAAGACGGAGAAAATCAGGAAAAATCAGAGGTGACGATTGGATTTTCCAGCGAAGGAGACTCTTTTGACCCTTGCACAGGATTTGGATATACAGGTTCTCCCATTTATTCTACTTTGGTAAAAATCAATGGTGATGAGCAGATTGAAAATGATTTGGCAACAGAATATACTACCAGTGAAGATGCCCTTACCTGGACTTTTAAAATCAGAGATGACGTAAAATTTACAAACGGTGAGCCATTAAAAGCGTCTGATATTGCCTTTACATTTAATACAACAAAGGAAAAAGCAACCTACATGGACTTGACAATGCTGGAAAGCTGTAAGGCATTGGATGATACAACCGTGGAATTTAAGCTGTCCAAGCCATGTGTAACCTTTATTTATACCGTTGCACAGATGGGAATTGTACCGGAAAAGGCATATAGCGATAAATTCGGCTTGGAGGCAGACCAGATTATCGGCTCCGGTCCTTATAAAATGGTTCAGTGGGATAAGGGACAGCAGTTTATTTTAGAAGCAAATGAAGATTATTATGGTAAACAGCCGGAAATTAAGAGAGTGGTCTTTTTAATTCAGGATGAAGATGCCAGATTTGTAGCTGCAAAAGCGGGAGAAGTAGATATTGCCTTAACTTCTGCAACACTTGCCACAACAGAGCTTGATGGTATGCACGTGGAAAAGGTAGAGTCCGTAGATAATCGTGGTATTACAATGCCGACAGTACCGGATGAAGGAAAGACAACAGAAGACGGATACAAAATCGGAAATGACATTACCGCAGATGTGAATGTAAGAAAGGCTATGTGCTACGGAATTGACAGAGATAAGATTATTGACGAGGCATTAAACGGATTTGCAAAGCCTGCTTATTCTGAATGTGACGGTATGCCATGGTGGAATGAAGAAGATGTTATTGAAATAGATGTAGATTACGCAGTAGAGCTTTTAGAGCAGTCCGGCTGGATAGATACAGACGGAGACGGAATTCGTGATAAGGACGGACAAAAGCTGGCATTTAATCTGATGTACTTTGCGGGAGACTCCATGCGTCAGGCTGTTGCCATGTCTGTGGCAAATCAGGCAAAGGAAAACATGGGCTTTGAAATCAATGTAGAGGGCGTCAGTGAGGACGAAACCATTAAGAGAATGTTCTCTGAGCCGATGATTATGGGATGGGGTTCAGACAGCCCGATGACTTCTTATATGTTGTTCCACAGCAGTAATGCAGGAAAAACAGACTGGTACAATCCGGAATTTTATATCAATCCTACAACGGATGAATATCTGGATAAGGCAATGAATTCCCTCACCATTGAGGACTCTTATGAGTGGTGGCAGAAAGCACAGTGGGACGGCACAACGGGTACTTCCATGAAGGGAGAAGCGCCTTGGGCATTCTATGTGAATATGACGCATCTGTACTATGTAAAAGATGGTTTAAATATCGGAAACCAGAGAATTCACGCGCATGGTGCAGCATGGCCGTTAATCGCAAATCTTGCAGAATGGACATGGGAATAGAAGTAGTATAAAAACAAAATTTGAGTTGCTGCATTAGGGAAATAATGCGGCAACTCTAATTGTGGTTATAGAGAGTATAGGAGAAAACAAATGAAGAGTAAGTATTATCTGAAGCTTACGGGAAAGTATCTTCTGCGTATGGTTACCCTGCTGATAGCAGTGAGTATCATAAGCTTTATACTGGTAAGTCTTTCACCGGTAGATCCAGTGCAGCAGTATGTAGGTTCTGTTCCCAATGTAAGCGTAGAACAAAGAGCAAAAATAGCAGAATACTGGGGGCTCAATGACCCTCCTGTGGAACGCTTTTTAGCATGGGGAAAATCCCTGCTTCACGGAGATTTTGGCGTATCCTTGATTTATCGAAGACCTGTTCTGGATGTAATCAAAGAGAAGTTTGCAACCTCCTTGGCATTGATGATGACGGCATGGGTATTTTCCGGCATTATCGGTTTTGCCATTGGATGTGCCATGGGAATTTTTAACGGAAAATGGATAGATAAAATTTTAAAGAAGGTCTGTCTGATTATGTGTTCCATTCCCACCTTCTGGATTGGAATTGTGTTTCTGATGCTGTTTTCCGTACAGCTTGGCTGGTTTCCCATGGGTATGAGTGTACCAAAAGGTGTTCCGGCAGATCAGGTTACGATTTTGCAGAGAATTCACCATCTGATATTGCCGGCATTGACTTTAAGTTTTCTCTCTTTTGCCAATGTGGCGCTACATACAAGAGAAAAGCTGGTAGATGTTTTGGAAAGTGATTATGTATTATTTGCAAAAGCAAGAGGAGAGTCAAAATGGAGTATTTTAAAAAGACACGGCCTTAGAAATATTATGCTTCCTGCTATTACTATGCAGTTTGGCTCTTTTAGTGAGCTTTTCGGCGGTTCTGTTCTGGCGGAAACAGTGTTCTCTTATCCGGGACTTGGTGCGGCGGCATCTGCGGCAGGTATGGGCTCGGATATTCCCCTATTGCTGGGAATTACGTTGTTTAGCACCTTATTTGTTTTTGTAGGAAATATGCTGGCGAATATTATATATGGAATTGTAGACCCGCAAATCAGGGAGGGATATAGAAATGAATAGCAAAATTTTAAACAGACGAAAAAAGACCATTCTTTTTGCCATTCTGATTTTTGCGGTATTGCTTGGTGTTTATTTGTCAGGTGCATTTTTAAGCGATGAGCTGATACAGGCAGATTTTTCACAGAAAGGCTTAGCGCCGTCTCTGAAGCATCCTTTCGGAACCGATATGTTGGGAAGGGATATGCTGGTGAGAACCATAAAAGGCTTATCCGTAAGTATTGTCGTGGGCGTAGTTGCATCCAGCGTCAGCGCTGTGATTGCTTTAATTGTAGGAGTAATCGCAGCCACAGGAAAATCGTGGCTGGACCATTTGATGAACTGGCTGATTGATTTAGTTATGGGAATTCCTCATACAGTGCTTTTGATTTTAATTTCTTTTGCCTGTGGAAGAGGATTAAAGGGCGTTTTAATCGGTGTGGCGGTTACCCACTGGACAGGCTTGGCACGTATTATTCGAAGCGAAGTCCTTCAAATTCGTTCTCAGCAGTACATAGAGGTTTCTAAAAAGCTGGGACATTCCAGCTGGTGGATTACCGTACATCATATTTTACCGCACATGGTTCCGCAGTTTTTAATTGGATTGATTTTAATGTTCCCGCATGCCATTATGCACGAGTCCGGCTTGACCTTCTTAGGCTTCGGACTTTCTCCGGAGCAGCCGGCAATCGGAATTATTCTTTCTGAGTCCATGAAATATATTTCAGCCGGTATGTGGTGGCTGGCATTTTTCCCGGGACTGATGCTGGTAATTATTGTTTTATTATTTGACCGTCTGGGAGAAAATCTGAAGAAGATTATTGACCCTTACAGCGCTCATGAATAGGAGTAAGAGATGAAAAAAGAACCGATTTTATCAGTAAAGGATTTGTCCGTATCCTTTCAGATGTATGATAATGGACTTGAAAAATATGATTTAAAAGTAATTTCCAATCTGACCTTAGATGTACGGCCGGGAGAAATTGTTGCCATTGCAGGCTCCAGCGGTTCCGGTAAGAGCTTGCTTGCCCATGCGGTTATGGGACTTTTGCCGGAAAATGCTTCCATAAGCGGAGAGATTTCTTATAAGGGGAAAGTGCTCAGTCAAAAAGAAAAAGAAGCTTTACGTGGAAAAGAAATGGCGCTGGTGCCTCAGTCTGTCTCTTATCTGGACCCGCTTATGAAGGTGGGAACACAGGTACGTGGAAGAAAGGCAGATAAGGAAATCATAAAAGCTCAAAGAGAGATTTTCCGGAGATTTCATTTAGATGAAAAAACAGAACAGCTCTATCCTTTTCAGCTTTCAGGAGGAATGGCAAGAAGAGTTTTAGTTTCTACGGCAGTATTAAGCGGGGCAGAGGTGATTATTGCAGATGAGCCTACGCCGGGACTGGATTTGGAGATGGCATTGGAGGCTCTGAAAATATTCAGGGAGCTTTCCGATGAAGGAAAAGCAGTTATTTTAATTACCCATGACATTGATTTGGCGTTTCATATTGCAGACAGAATTGCAGTATTTTATGCAGGAACTACGGTGGAGATAGCAGCTGCAAAGGACTTTCTTGAAGGCGTAGACGCCCTTCGTCATCCGTATTCTAAGGCACTGTGGAAAGCTCTTCCGCAAAATGGCTTTGAGCCAATTCCCGGTTTTCAGCCTTATGCAAAATATTTACCAAAAGGGTGTCTGTTTTCACCCAGATGTCCTCATAAGACAAAAGAGTGTGAAGAAAATATTCCCATGAGAGAGGTACGTGGGGGATATGTGAGGTGTATACATGCAGATTGAAGCAAAGAATATAAGCTTTCGGTATAGTGACAATCAGCCGTGGATTTTACAGGACGTAAGTCTGAAAATAGAAGAGGGGGAGCGGGTAGGCTTAATCGGACCAAGCGGATATGGAAAAAGCACACTGGTAAAAATTATGTCCGGATATTTAAGACCTACCAAGGGAGAAGTTTTGCTGGACGGAAAGCCTTTGCCGAAAAAAGGAGTATCTCCTGTTCAGTTGATTTACCAGCATCCGGAAAAAGCCATCAATCCCCGCTGGAAGATGAAAAAAGTGCTTCAGGAGTCGGGAATGTTCCGTGAAGAAGTGATGGAGGCGCTGGGAATTGAGAAGGACTGGCTGGAGCGTTATCCGAGAGAGCTTTCAGGCGGAGAGCTTCAGCGGTTTTGTGTTGCCCGTTCCTTATTTTCCGGTACACATTTTCTTTTTGCAGATGAAATGAGTACCATGTTGGATGTGATTACACAGGCACAGATTTGGAATTTAATGTTAAAAGAAGTAGAGGAGAGAAGGCTGGGACTTTTAATGGTTACCCATAATGCAGAGCTGGCAAAAAAAATCTGCACCAGAACAATCAATCTGGCGGAAATCAATAAAAGGGAGGATATCTGAAAATGTATGTAAATATTGTACTGTTTGATGATTTTGAAACCTTGGATGCCTTTGGACCGGCAGAAGTTTTCGGAAAGCTTCCGGAGGAATTTCATATCCGTTATCTTTCTGTCTCCGGAGATGTAATCAATAGTGTACATGGAGTAAAAGTGTGGACAGACTTTCTTGTACCGGAGGAAATTGACGGGATTTTAATTATTCCCGGAGGAAAAGGTGCAAGACGGCTTTTGTGGAAAGATGAAAGAGCATTAAATATCATAAAGAAAGCAGCAGAAAATTCAGATTATTGTCTGATGATAGGAAACGGCTCTGCAATTTTGGCGCAGACAGGACTTTTATATAGAAGGAGAATTGCCGATTTTCCTATGGACACCAACTGGAACAGAATGTTTACTGCCGGTATTGAGAGAATAGAAGGTGCAAAAGTGGCTATTGACGGCAAATTTTATTCCTGCGGAAATACGATACTGGGAATGGATACGGCTCTTTGGACCATCACAGATGTTCTGGATATTGCCGCAGCAGAGAAGGTGGCTAAGGAGCTGGGATATCCATGGAACGAAAATGCAGATGAGGATATTTACTGTTAGTATACTGCCCCGCTTATTAGGAGAAAAATATGGAAGATAGAAATCAGACCAAGTATGACAAAGCCATGGTGAACCGTTTGGCAAGGGCGACAGGGCATTTGAAAATGGTGAAACAGATGGTGGAAGACGGCAGGGATTGCAGTGAGGTGCTTATTCAGTTGGCAGCAGTGAAATCAGCGGTCAATGGAGCAGGCAAGGAAGTCTTAAAGCAGTATATGGAGGAATGTGTGGAGGAGGAGCTGGAGTTTCAGGATAAAGAGGGACTTGGAAAATTGAAGAAAGGGATTGACAGTTTTATCAAATAAAATTTTTGGAAAAAGGAACCCCCAGGGAGGCTTGTAAACCTTTAACAAGTAGTATATGATAAATATACAGTTACTGTTACAGGTTACTGAATTACTGCATGAATATGCAGATGCCGTATACATCCTCCGCATAAAAAATGTTATACGGCGAAAGCAATGTCGAATCCTCATAGACAAAGAAACAGAGACATATCGATGGCAGGATATGGACTCTGTTTTTTTGTTTAATGAAAAGATAGTTGATATAAGACATGTTATAATCTAAAATAAGATTTATCAGAAACGTATAGGAGGGTGAAGTATCATGAAAAAAGAACCGGAAAGACTGGAAATGGACCTTGCGAAGATTTTTTTAACACCGCCTAATACCATGAAAGAAAAAGTGACCTTAGTGGTTATGATGGTAGTTGTCTTTGCCATGTTTTTTGCTCCGGTAGTGTTTACGGAGGTATCTCCTGTGAAAGGAATTTTCCTATCTGCACTTCCGGCAGTTTCTATTTCATGGGGCTGGATGGTATTGCTTCGCAGCTTGTTCCGAAAAAGAGAATTTTCCAAGAAAACAGATAACAAGAAGTAGCAGAGGGATTTTAATGGAGTTAAAACAAGAATTAGAAATACAGGCAAGGGTATCGCAGGAGATGGTTCAGGCTGTTTCAATTCTGCAAATGACGGCATGGGATTTAAAAGAATATGTACAGGAGGCTATGCTGGAAAATCCTGTGATTGAGCTGGAAGAAACCACGAGAAAACAGGATAATGAGGAGATTGTGAGAAAGCTGGAGTGGATGGAAAACGGAGATTATCAAAATAAAGTATATTATCAGCAGGAGCTGGAAGAAAGCAATGAATTCTGGGAAGAAAACGAACCGGATTTAAGGGAATATCTGTTGGAACAGATGGCTTTTATGGATTTAGATAAGAAAGCTGCTTCTATTATCCGTTATATGATTCAAAGTCTTGATGAGAGAGGCTACTTGCTTGAGAATGAGGAGGAAATCGCAGATATTCTGGGGCGTTCATTGGAAGAAATACAAAGAGCCAGACAAATCTTGTGTACAATGGAGCCTTTGGGAGTAGGAGCGCTTAATTTACAGGAATGTCTGCTGATACAATTACGAAAAAAAGGCTGTACTTCTCTTGCCTGTGAAATTGTAGAAAACTACATAGAGGAATTTGGAAAAAATCAATTATCGAAAATTGTAAAGAAAACAGGCAGGGATTTAAAGGAGATTGCACAAGCCTGTGAGCAGATTAAAGAACAAAACCCCAAACCGGCAGGATATTTTCCTGCAAGGCCATATAAAAATTATATTATTCCTGATGTGATTGTTGTGAAGCTAAAGGATTACTTTGAAATTTTAGTCAACGATTATGACAGTCCGGAAATTTTCATCAGCCCGTTTTACAGACAGATGATGAGAGAGCAGGGAGAAGAAACGGGAAAATATATCAAAGAAAAAATTCGTCAGGCAGAGTGGCTGAAAAGCTGTATAGAACAGAGAAATCGTACTTTATTGCAGCTTACAGAGGAAATTTTGCGAAGTCAGACAGAATTTTTCCAAAGGGGAAAAAATTATTTGAAGCCTATGACGCAAAAGGAAGCGGCAGAAAAGTTACAGGTACATCCTTCTACAATCAGCCGTGCCGTACAGGGAAAATATTTGCAGTGTACATGGGGGATGTTTCCTCTTTCCTTTTTCTTTTCTTCGGGAACAGATAAGGGTGCCGAGTATATAAAGGAATGTTTGAAACGCATTATAGAGAATGAGGATAAGAAAAATCCATACAGTGACAGGGTTTTGGCGGAAAAACTGCAGGAAATGGACATTGACATTTCCCGCAGAACCATTGCAAAGTACAGAAATTCCATGCATATCAGCGAAGCATTGGGACGAAAAGAATATTAAATATGAATACCGTATTTATGGATACGATATTGCAGACTCTGCCGACGGATGCCAAGAGCATCGGCAGTTTTGGTGATGTTGTATCCAAAATGCTCCAAAGCAGAACACAGGATTTCATGTTCATATTCGTCCATCATGTTTTGCAGAGATGTGTTTTGAAATGAGCAGAAGGTATCGGGAACTTTTTTCAGAGTTTCCGATGCTTTTTTCGTTTTTAGAAGATAAGAAGGCAAATGCTCTAAAAGGATGGTATTTCCGTCAGAGATATTGCGGACATAGTCTAATACATGAAACAATTCTCTTACATTTCCCGGCCAGTCATAATGGTAGAAAAGCTCCATAACCTCTGGACTGATTTCTGTGGAGCTGTGTACATATTGAAAAACAGTAGAACGAAGATGATATTGAATAAGCTCTTCTAAGTCTTCTTTGTGGTTCCTAAGGGGCGGCAATTCAATCATGACAGTGGAAAGACGGTAAAAGAGGTCTTTTCGCAGTTCGTTTTCCTTGATACACAGGAAAGGGTCTTTATTGCAGGAGGAAATAATTCGGACATCCATGGAAATGTCTTTTTGGCCTCCTACTCGGCGGAAGGAATTTTCCTGAAGAGCCCGCAGAATTTTTGACTGCATGGCAAGGCTCATGGAATTCATCTCATCTAGGAATAAAGTTCCCCCTTCTGCTTCCTCAAAATATCCGACTTTATTTTCACTGCCTGTAAAGCTGCCTTTTTGTGTTCCGAACAAAAGACTTTCAATCAGAGTTTCCGGAATTGCGGCGCAGTTTAACGCTACAAATTTTTTGTCTTTTCTGGGGCTGCAGCGGTGAATACTCTGAGCGAAAATTTCTTTTCCGGTTCCTGTTTCTCCCACCAGAAGAACAGAATTATTCTGTGGAGCAATTTTTCTGGCGATACGAACAGCTTTTTGGAGATTTTCGCCATTCCCGATAATATGTTCGAAGGTATAACCAGAAAAACGGGTAGGCGGAGTATTGGGCTGAAAATCACGCAGCGCTTTTTCAGCCTGAGCCATTTTTTCCTTGCTGCAATCAATGATATTCTGTGTCTGTTCAAATACAATAGCTCCGATTAGTTCATTGTCTTTGGAAACAGGATAGGAGGTATTGACAGATGCGATAGAAACTCCTGTGGAAGTAGAAAAATTGTCTACTCGGTTAATCACAGGCGATTTAGTACGCAAAGCTGTCATGGTGGTGCTGATTTGTTCGTCGAGAGCAAATAAATCTAAAAGATGGCGTCCCCGAATATCCAGAGTAGGGGGGATTTGGGAAAGCTTGCGGCTTGCCTGATTAAAAAACAGAGCATATCCGTTTTCATCATAAATCTGAACGCCATCGGTAATTAAATTTAAGGTTTGAATTAACAAATCCTCTAAGTGATTTTGCTTTACTAAAAAATAATAAAAGCCTTGATTGGGCGCATCCATTCTTTCGTAGGAGAAAGAGTCTCCATCCCACACAAACTCACCGCTTGTATCTTCTTCTGCAATAGGGAAAACAGAGGTGATGTGTCTTTGATAAGAAATCCAATTTTTAAATAATGGTGCATAAGTATTTTCTATATAAATATCTCCGTATTGTACGTGGAGAAACTGATATTGTTCGTTTGTGGTAAAACAGATATCATAAAAAGCTTTCATAGGAAAACGCTCCTTTTTGTAGTTTATTTGTAAATTTCTTTTTGATTATTATATCAATAGAAAAGGTGAAAGACAAGAAAAGTGCCAAACAAATTTGCATAATGCCAAACAATTTTGCATTTTTAGGTTATACAGAAAAAAGAAAAGCACGAAATATCGCTGTTTTTTCGTTGGCACGGAAATTGCATATTAATATGGTATAAAACAAAAGAAAGGAGCGAGCCGATTTTGAAATCGGACAAAGAATAGTATGGAAGGAAATAAGACAAACAAAAAACCTATACGCTGGAACGTATTTATTCCTTGTTTTCTGGTGATAGGGGGCGCAGCAATTTTAGGCATCATAAACAATGAATGGCTGACAAAAGTTACAAAGGGGATTTTTTCATGGTCGTTAAATTCATTTGGTTGGTTGTATCAGGTAGTTGCCATGGTGACCTTAGTGGTTGTGGCATTGCTGACTTTTTCAAAGACAGGTAATATTCGCTTTGGAGGTAAAGATGCCAAGGCGAAATATTCTTTTGGTTCATGGTTTGCTATGACACTCACCGGCGGTATTGCAACAGGATTGATTACTTATGGTGTAAATGAAGTTTTGATTTATTTTGGAAATGTTTATGGAGAGCTGGATGGATATGGAGTGAAAGCACTGTCTGATGAGGCTGCACAGTTTGCTATGGGACGTAGCTTTTACAACTGGACTTTTGTTCCTTATGCTATGTACGCACTCTCCGGTGTGGTAATTGCGTATATGTATTTTAACAGAAAGAAAGAACTTTCTGTTTCCGCATCTTTAATTCCTCTTTTTGGAGAGGGTGTTACAAAAGGTTTCTGGAAGGCAATCATTGACGTATTATCTGTACTTGCCATTGCACTTGGACTGGCATCATCTCTTGGTGCAGGACTTGCCCTTATCGGAACAGGTCTTTCTTCTGCTTACGGCATAAAACAGGGCCCAATTGTATGGTTTGTTTTAACAGCGATTATTACAGCAACTTTTACGGTTGCATCTGTAACAGGTATTGATAAAGGAATTAAGTGGCTGGCAGGACTTACTTCTAAGATTTTTTATGTGCTTTTGATCGTATTGTTTTTAATTGGCCCTACACTCTATATTCTGAATATGGCAAATGTAGGATTAGGATATTGGTTAGACCGTTTCTGGACATGGGGATTTGATCCGGGAACAGTAGGAGGCGAAGCTCTGGTTACATGGTGGACTATGTATGACTGGGCTATCTGGATTGCTTATGCTCCACTTATGGGTATCTTTTTTGCCATTATTGCTTACGGAAGAACAGTCCGTCAGTTCTTGGTAATTAACTGGATTTTACCTGCATCTTTTGGTTTTGTATGGTTTTCCGTATGGGGAGGAACTGCTTTAAAATGGCAGACAAGCGGAAAAGCAGATATTATTGCCACAATTCAGGAAGAAGGAGCAGTAGCCGGAATTTGGGAATTCTTAAAACATGTGCCTTTGGGGGCAATTATTATTCCGGTAATTATTATTGCTCTTATTGCAGCCTTTTCAACCACAGCAGATACTATGTCAACGACCATTGCAGCCTTATGTACAAAAGGTGCAAAACACGATGAAGAACCGGCAATTTGGCAGAAAATCGTATGGGGTGTTTCCATTGGGCTGATTGCATGTATTATGGTTGCTTTCGGAGGCGGCGAGCAAGGTGTAGACGGTGTAAAATATCTGGCTGCCTGCGGTGGTTTTGTGGTTCTTACTATTTTCATTTTGCAGGTTGTTTCTGCAATAAAACTGTTTTTCTTAGATAAGGAAACAAAGAAGGATATTATGTAGCAGGAGGTTACAAATGGAGAACAGCAAAAATATAAAAAAGGTGGAGCTGGGTAATCCCATTCATCTGGAAGAATTTGTAGCAGTTGCACGATATGGGGCAGAGGTTGTTTTTTCTGATGAATATTGTCAGCGTGTAAAGAGAAGCCGTACCTTAGTGGAGAAATGGGTAGAAGAGGAAAGAGTCATGTATGGTGTTACCACAGGTTTTGGCGCTCTTTGCACAAAAGCAATCGGAAAAGAAGAAACAGCACAGTTACAGGAAAATATTATTTTAACCCATGCAGTTTCCGTGGGCGAACCGTTAAGAGAAGAAGGAGTTCGCGGAATTATTCTTATGGTTTTACAGAATTTAGGACGGGGAAACAGCGGTGTGCGTCTGGAAATTCTGGAAATGTACAGAGAGTTTCTGAACAAAGGAATTACTCCGAAAGTACCGGAAGCAGGAAGTGTCGGATATCTGGCGTTAGAGGCGCATACAGCTCTGGTATTATTGGGAAAAGGAGAGGCATGGTATCAGGGAGAATTGCTTTTGGGAGAAGAAGCTTTAAAAAGGGCAGGCATGAAGCCTATGGAATTAAGTTCAAAGGAAGGGCTGGCTCTTGTTTCTGGAACAACATCTCCCACAGCTCTTGGAGCGCTGGCTTTATATGACATGTTACAGGCAGCCAAAACAGCGGATATTATCGGCGCTTTGACAGTGGAGACCTTAAAGGGTGTGATGAATGCTTTTGACGAAAGAGTGATGAAGGTACGTCCTCATGGGGAACAGGCGAAGGTGGCAGAGAATATCAGAAAAATCCTGAAAAATTCCAAAGTAATAAAGAAATATCAGGGAAGCCGTGTGCAGGATGCCTTATCTTTAAGATGTATGCCTCAGCTTCACGGCGCATCCAGAAAAACCTTAGAGGATGCAAGGAGAACACTGGAAATTGAAATGAATTCCTGCTGTGATAATCCGATTATCTGGAGCGAACCGGGAGAGGAGGATGTAATTTCAGCCTGTAATGCGGACTCCTCCTATGTAGGGCTGGAGATGGACAGCGCCAGTATTGCAGCCTGTACCTTGGGGAAAATGTCTGAACGGAGAAATAATCGAATTATTGATGAAAATCTCTCCGGATATCCGTGGTTCTGCATCAGCCAGCCGGGATTGAATTCAGGACTTATGATACCGCAGTATACACAGGCAGGACTACTCAATGAAATGAGAGTTTTATGTTCACCTGCAACCATTGATAACACGCCTACCTGCGGTAATCAGGAGGACTATGTTGCCATGGGATATTTTGCTTGCAGAAAAGCAGTAACAGTGGCAGAAAAGCTGGAATACATTCTTGCCATAGAGCTTTTATCCGACTATGAAGCGCAGCAGTTCCAGGATAAGGACGTAGAAGTAAGCTCTGTGTCAAAAGCCGTGTACAGCGAATTAAAAATGACAGTTCCTGTTATGGAAAAAGACATGATTTTGCATCCGCATATTGAGCATATCAGAAAGCTTATTCATTCCGGCAGGATTTTAGAAATTGCAGAAAGTACAGTGGGAAGTTTGAAGTAAAATAACATAGAAAGCATCATTGATATTTGGTATAATAGGAAATATCAGTGGTGCTTTTTGTTTCATGCTCTGCAAGGATAGCGCTGTGGCGAAGGAGGTAATTATGAAGAAGAAAAAAATTGTTTATTCCTGTATAGCAATCGCAGCTTTTTTCTGTATCGCAGTGATTTTTTATGTTGTGGGATATAAGCAGGCTTTAAAAGGAAATCAAACGGAGACCTTCCATGCCGTGATTACAGACATAGGAGAAAATGGCAGTTCTATGCAGGTGGAAGGACTGGAAACCAATGATATCAACAGCCGAGGAGCATTTATTTTTTCTGTGGAGGAGGATACAAAACTGGAATGGCATCATGCTCCCATAAAGCTTTCGGAATTTGATGTGGGAGATTGTGTTGCTGTAACCCATACAGGAAGTATTATGGAAAGTTATCCGGGAAAAATTGAAAAGGTAACAAAGCTTCAGCTTTTAGATGATGAGAAATAAAGAAAGAGAGTGAGTATAAAATGGGAAAAATTAAAAAGGAAGAAATCTGGTCCATACCCAACTGTATGGGGTATTTTCGTATTCTGCTGATACCGTTTTTTTGCGTAATTTATTTGAATGCAGACAGTGTAAAGGATTATTATCTTGCAGCAGGGCTTGTATTGGTGTCTACAATTACCGATTTATTTGACGGAAAAGTAGCCCGAAAATTTAATATGGTAACAGAGCTTGGAAAATTCGTAGACCCCTTTGCTGATAAGCTTACTCATGGGGCAGTGGCATTATGCCTGTGTACCAGATATAAGCGTATGATTTGGCTGGTGGCGCTTATGGCAATTAAGGAAGGTTTTATGGCAGTTATGGGACTGATAAATCTGCGCCACGGAAAGAAATTAGACGGAGCAAAATGGTATGGGAAAATATGTACGGCTACTTTGTTCGTAGTTTTAGGCGTGCTGGTTTTCATGCCAAAAATTTCAGGGAGAATTGCAGATGTACTGATTTTAGGTGAAATGGTAATTATGGCGATTGTGCTGGTTTTATATGCCTTTGAATTTCGAAAAATGGCAAAATGATTTTGAAAGAATTCGTTCTTGCATCTTTGGCAAAAAAGAACTATAATTGTCTATTTATAAGCAATACTTTTAGGAAGGAATAGTGGAAATATGAGTGTCTATGCGATTTATTTTAGTCCAACAAGAAGTACAGAAAAAATTGTAAAATTATTAGCCAAGGAATTTGGTACATACGGGGAGATTGATTTAAGTAAACAGAATTCAGGGGAAAATGTAAGAGCCTTTAAAGAGGAGGACATCTGTATTTTCGGTGTGCCTTCCTACGGCGGACGAGTACCTGCGCCGGCGCTGGAACGTATGAAAAAAATGAAGGGGAATAAAGCAAAAGCTGTTTTAGTTGCCGTATACGGAAATCGTGCTTATGAAGATACATTGCTGGAATTAAAGGAACAGGTAGATTTATGCGGATTTCATGTGACAGCAGCCGTGTCAGCAGTAGCAGAACATTCGATTATGCACCAGTTTGCAAGAAAAAGACCGGATGCAAAGGATAAAAAAGAATTAAAAGCATTTGCTGAAAAAATTGCTCATAAGATAAAATCCGGTGATGAGAAAGAAATTTCCGTACCGGGAAACAAACCTTACCGTAAATATAATGGTGTTCCGTTAAAACCAAAAGCAGGGAAAGACTGTAAAGGCTGCGGCTTATGCGCACAGGTCTGTCCGGTGGGAGCAATACCGGCTGAGTCACCGAAAAAAACAGATAAAAGCAAATGTATTTCCTGTATGAGATGTATACAGGTTTGCCCGAAAAAAGCAAGAAAAGTGAATAAGCTGAAATTAAAAATTGCGTCTATGAAGATGAAAAAAGCTTGTGAAGACAGAAAGAAGAACGAATTGTTTCTTTAAGATTTGTAAAAATACAGCAGGATAAAGGAGAAGAGCCTTTTGTCCTGCTGTGTTTTTTATTTCATAGGAAATTGCGTCCTATGAAACAAAAATGCTCCGCAAGGATGCGCAGCTCGCGGAAATGAAATTATCACTTTGTGAA
>OFMJ01000275.1_pt1 | contig 59476 bp, 57 predicted proteins | sample 1541801 | NCBI WGS metagenome assembly OFMJ01 (sample SAMN04209234, study PRJEB22552) | human gut metagenome | biome: gut; material: feces | host: Homo sapiens | place: USA: Oklahoma
ATTAACCCACGCCCATATTAAAATATGGACGTGGTACTCTGCTTAGATTTATAGAAGAAACATAAAATCTGTCTTGGATGTTCATAGTATGATTCCATGATCCTTGCCATCACTTTTCTCAAAATCTCTACGGAAAATGGATTAAAAAAATAGATGCGGTCTATCTGTTCTGGGAGTTGAAATTCTTCTGCATTCGCTAATGAAAATGATACCCTCTCTTTCGATACGGCTTCTTTCTTATTTTCTATTACTTTCTCATAAATGCGTTCGTCATATTCAACTCCGAGGCAACGGCATCTTGTCTGGTAGGATAAGAAAAAGTCTACCCTTCCTTTACCACAGCCATAATCTAAGAGCATATTGTTCTTCCTTATAAGTCCTGTATTTGCTAATCGTTGCAGTACAGAATATGGAGTTGGTTCGTATGGATAGCGGTATTGATCGGATTGAGAGTCGTCTCTGCCCATGGTTTTGATGTGCAATAGTTTGTCCCATTTGTTGTCTTGTGTATCGTTCATAAATTGATATTCCTGCCTTCCTGTTTCAATTATTGCAGCAATCTAAAAGACCCAGAAGTCCATGGTCCCTGAGTCTTTTAGAAAATACATTTTTAAATCCAATTGCAGTCTCCACCCGTGATAGCAAGGCTTAGTAAAGCATCCATCTTTTCGACTTCTTCTTCACCCTCGATTTTCTGAAGTAACTGCGCAGTATCTAAAATATCTTCCATATTTTCATCTGGTCCAATCTCATAGTCAATCTCTGCCTCACAGTCTGGACATGGAATCTTCTCCATCATCTGTAATGAGAGAAATCTATTCCCACATTTTTTGCATTCATAATATCCGCATTTTTTTGTTCCATCTGGTACATAATACATTGTTCCTATCTCCTTTTTTGCTTTATTATCACATATTATACATCTAATCTGGTCTGTTGTCTTAGTTTTTTTGTGAGATCACAAGCCCAATAAGGATTAATACAGTTCCAATGATAGAAATCACTGTTATTTTTTCATGTAAGATTAACACTGAAAGTATTACGGTTATAACAGGGGATACGTAAATATAAATACTCGTCTTGATTGCGCCAATCCATTTTGTCGAAAGATTCCATAACAAAAATTATAATACGTTCTTTCTCACTATTTCCACCGAATTTCTTGAAAAATAGAATATTCATGCTAAAATAAATGATTGAATTATGAAATCATTATAAATGAAACAATCGTCAAAGAAGGTAGTATTATGAAATCAAAACTTAAAAATTTTTCCTTACTTACAATCAGCACACTCATTATGGCTGTCGGAATTTACTTCTTTAAATTTGCAAACAATTTCACATTTGGTGGTATCACAGGTATTGCCGTTTTAGTTGCAAAATTCTTTCCTATTTCTGCCAGTGATTTTTCTTTTGTTGTGAATATTTTATTGCTGATCATTGGATGGATCGTCTTAGGTAAAAGCTTTGCTGAAAAAACAGCTTACAGCACGATTCTTTTATCTGTAAGTTTATCTCTTTTAGAGCGAATTTATCCTATGAGTCATCCACTTACCAATGAGCCATTATTAGAGTTGATCTTTGCAATCTTATTGCCAGCGCTTGGTTCAGCAATCTTATTTAATATTGGAGCTTCTAGTGGTGGTACAGATGTTATCGCTATGATTCTTAAAAAATATACGAGTGTAGATATCGGAAAGGGCTTAATGATCTCTGATCTTATCTTTACTCTCGCAGGATTCCTAGTGTTTAACGTCAAAACAGGACTGTATTCTTTGTTTGGTCTGATCATGCGTTCTGCATTGATCGATAACTTTATTGAAAGTTTTAATCGTTCTAAATACTTTCATGTTGTAACTTCCAATGCAACATGTATTTGTGATTTTATCCAAAATGATCTACAGCGCGGAGCAACCATTGTAAATGCGACCGGAGCCTTTACAGGGGATGATAAATATATTATCCTGACGGTTCTTAGTCCTTCACAGGCAGTGAAACTTCGAAACTTTATCAAAGAACATGATCCAAAAGCTTTTCTTTTAGTTTCTAATACAAGTGAAATTATCGGAAAAGGCTTCCATTCTGTCTAGGATGGACAGCCTTTTCTCTGCTTTCTTCTGGTACAAAATACATTGTTCCTATCTCCTCGTATAATATCTTTTATTGGATTTATTTTACAAAATATTTTTCTTAAATTATCACATACTAAGAAACGAGGAGGTTTCAATGCATGAATAATAAGAAGAAACGAGAACTTACAAACGAAGAAATTGATGAAAATATCTTCGAAATGTGCAATATTTGTTCTACCACGGATTGTACTGGATTGATCCAGGTTGTTCCAAGAACAGAAGCCGAGCTTGAATCTTACGAAGAATTGTACCCCTTCCGACCACCGTTTTTACCTTGTGATGATGATTAAGTCGTCATCCATTTTCTCCTGTAACAAGATCTTATGGCCTGTTATGACTATAAGGTCTTGTTTCAATGTCCACTTTCTCTTCTAATTAGTCTGACAAAAAATATTATCTCTTATTGATTCTAACATAATTGTTTGTGGTGTAGCATCATAATTTTCATCCATCCAAGCTACAGACTCGTCGTCCAAATAATCCATGAAATCAATATATGTATTCTCATCATCCATTTCGAAAATTCCTTCTTTCTCAAAGCTCAAAACTCTATGAATCAGCTTATTATCAGGATACGTCTTTTTAAGAAATTCAATTTGCTCTTTTTTTAGTTTAAATTTTATCATACTTATCACTTCTTCCTTTTAAAATTTCTCAAATAATCAATTCCACTTTTTCCAAACATCTGGTTGATATCCTAGTGTTGATTGCTTTCCATTTCGAACAACTGGTGTCTTGATGACTTGAGGATTTTCTAATACTTTTTCAAGTTTATCTTCATTGGCAATATATTTGATCAGTGCAAGCAAGTTCTGATCTTTGCCTTCCCAATTGATCATATGATCTAAACCACCATTTGCCTGAGCTACTGAATTGAATTCGCCTTTGCTCATGCCTTTTTTCTTCATATCAACAAACTGATATTTGATTCCACGTTCTTTGAAAAAACGTTCTGCTTTCTTTGTTTCGATGCATTTTTTTGTTCCAAATATTTGTATGTTCATGCTGGTTTAAAATCCTCCATTTAGATATGCTCTAGTTTCTTTATCTCATTCATCATTAAGCGCTACAGCCTGTATTTTGCAACTTTTTGACTTCATCTTTGTATTCAGATTTCACAAGGTCCAAACTCAGGAATGCTTAAGTTGCAAAACAGCTTTCTCATCTAATCAGCTTTTATTACACCAGTAAAATGAGACTCAACAAGCTTATCCATCTGTGCTGCAATCTCTATAAACGGCAAATTCAGATCAAGTGTCCTAACACTTATCTGACTGCCATGCATCTGATACACATTATCAGGCTGGATTTCTTCTTCTGTCTTAGCATAAAGAAGCATTCCTGAAACTGTATTATCTTCTTCTCCAAATTGATAGCTTCGATTTTTTACATAGGTAAAAATCTGATACAAATTGTTTGAATGAAGCGTATGTTTATCAAAATGAACCTGTGTAGTGTGACTGTAATATTTTGCATCAATGATGAGTACTGTATTGCCACGTTGTAAGTGAATATCAGTTTGCATAACCGGCAGCATCGTTCCAACACCATCGTCTAGTGCCCACGGAATCTGCGAAGCACTAACAGACAATTCTGGATAATGTCTGCTGTAATATTCCAGAATAAATTTTTCATACAGCCTGCACATACGCTGCTCGTCTACAAAGGATGCTAATCTATAGTTACCTACATCTGTTGTGATCAACATTCCTTCAATCATCAACTGACAAATACTAACTAACATTCTATATGTTTGATTATTACGCTGAAAACGAATTGATGACCATTTAATTTCTGTAGGTTCTATAGAATCTACATTCGAAAAATACAACATTTTCTTCTTCAGATCATCTTTGTATTTTGCTTTTACTTTGCCGTTTCGCAAAAGAAGCATGACTGTTGTTTTCAAGATTTGATTCAATATGTTATTTTCTGAAAGCTCATCAAAATCACAGGTAAGTACTTGTTTATGCAGTAGTTTATTTTTAATTGTATCTGGCATATTTATTTTACCACGCATAACCGTCAGCTCTTCCTGATGACTTATATATTCTCTGTAAAGTCCCTGCTTCAACTGCAGCCCTATGCCCTTGGCTAGGATTGCAGCCAGCAGATTATACATTTCATCAAAAGACTCTACTGCAACATCCTCATATGTCTCTTGCTTCAGTGTCTGAAAAGCATAGGAAAGCATATGGTAAATATTATTGATCAGAATACTCTTGTCCTTTGTCATTGAAATACCCCATGCAAAATGTTCTCCCAACGCTGTAGTTTATCTGTATCATCAAACCAATACTCTGCTAACATTGGCAATATATCAAAATCGACTACATCTTGCATCCACTCATCCGTACATTCTTTCGTATTACAAAAATAACTATGTCCAATACAGAATCCTTTACCTAGAGATTTGTCGTTTGCAATTTCTCTGTTTAGTTCCTTAATATGGTCAATCAACGTATTAAATGTATCATTTGCAAATGCTTCCTGATATTTAATAAATCCTTCCGAATTAAATCCAGGTTCCATGTCAAAGAAACTAAATCGGCGGCGAAGTGCATAATCAATCATTGCCAAACTTCTATCAGCAGTGTTCATCATACCAATGATATGTAGACGTTTTGGAACGGAAAAGCTGAGACCATTATAGGCTAATGTTGTCTTTGTCTCTCGATAGTCAGCCTCAATCAACATCAATAATTCGCCAAAGATTTTACTCATATTGCCTCGGTTAATCTCATCAATGATAAAGAAATAATCTTTATCTGGATGGTTCGCTGCTTTCTGACAGAATCTATAAAAAATTCCATACTTCAGTTCAAATCCATCCTCGACAGGCTTATACCCCATCATAAAATCTTCATAGGAATAATTCTGATGGAACTGTACAAACTCAATGCGGTCATCATCTTTCTCTCCCATTATCGAATAAGCCAGACGCTTAGCTGCATAAGTCTTTCCAACACCTGGTGCTCCCTGCAGAATAATGTTCTTCTTCCTTGTCAGAACAGTTACGAGACGATCGTATTTTGCTTCTGTCATGTAAACCTGATCTAAGAATTTTTCTTTCGAATACTCATCTTTATTTTCCTCAGCTGTTGGCACTGGATTTTCTTCACGGATCAAATCAATGATAAATTCGTATTCAGTCTTTGTTAATTTGAATAGACTTCCCTGATTGATACTGAAATATTCCATTTTTTTCAGTTCAGGACAGGCTTTCAATGTTGCAAAATCAATTGGTGATGAGAGTCCTTCTAACTTTTCAAAATATATTCTCTCTCCATCCTGCTCTGCATTTACACGAAATATAGCTACAATTTGTTTCACCGGAGTAGACTCATATCCGATCACCATATCTCCCGCCTTTGCATCAAGAAAGTTTTGGAAGATTCTACGCTTATTCCCATTGTCATTAAACAAAGTATAATTCTGAACTTCTCCCACTGGCATACTGGACATACTCCACATTTTTGGATTTGCATTCAAGAACCAGTATTGCTGTCCATCATCTTCTTGAGGCTGTGCATAAAGAAGCTCATTTGTTGAATCTTTCTTGTTCCAATAACGAAAAATGAAAAATCCAACATCTATTGTAAGTGTCCGTAATTCAGGATCCGCATAACAAGTCGACGTGATCTGAGAATTAAGCAGATTTCTAAGCTTATCGTCCTGCTGTAATTCTGCACATATCTCATCATATAATGCCATGAAATTTCTAATATTATCTACATAAGCACCTTTCTTAAACCGATAGTCACTTTCAAGTTCCGATGAGACAGCTTTTACTTCACTGAATTTGTAGATATAATATTTGTCTGGATAGCGCAGCCACAAATATGCCATGATTGCATTTTCGTACTGATAGTGCTGCGCAGCTCCATTTGTATAGCGCTCCAATAATGTATTGGAGTTGTTTTTAAAATTAGCAATTTTCTCACATAAATCTTTACTCTCGTCATATAGTTCCATATACATGGAACGTACCTCTTCTGGAGCAGCCTCTGCAAAACTGATAATCATTTTTGCTGGAAAGTTATTCGCAGACGCAAGCAAATTACCAACCTGATCCAGAGATTTCTTAAGCATCTGTGCAAAATCAGGTGAATTAATATCCCAATTATTCTGGAAGCATTGTACAGCTTCCCATTTGTATTTTTCGTTCGGCCATTGTTGCTGAACAAAAACTTTTTTGTATTCTGCCAGTACTTGTTTTAATCGAATTTTGTTGAACATTGTTATTTACCACCTTTGTAATGATTCTTTAAAACTTTTGTAGATCATAATTTCATAAGGTCTCAGATACCTTATGCACATTCGTGTTTTCATTTTCTTCTATTACATGTTTATAAATGTCCCTTAATAAGCTAATAGATATATCTAAATCAGCATCTTCGACTATACGTTCACTATCAGGATGATCTATAGCATTTCTAATGAATACAGGAAGTGTATAATAATGATTATATGATGCATCCTCTCTTTCATGTTTTTCTGAATCATATTCTTTGCGTCCTTTTATATATTGATCTATAGATGCGATTTTATTATTCACGTTGCTTCCTTTCATATTACATAGTGTGTTGTGTAATGCTCCGAATAGTTGAATATGATATTCCCTTTTTTCAACACCAAAGGCCAAATAATTTATCTCTACACTTGAATACGAACCCAATAATACATTGTCTACTGTCGTTGCATCAATTCCTAAATCTGATTTTTTTAATAAAATAATTTTTACATCATCTCTATTAACTTTATTCATTGCAGATTGAATAATATATTGAGAATGTGTTGCTATCATCAGTTGTGCAATTTGCTTTCCATCTTCATTTGTAAATAAATTTCTATAAAATGATAAAATCTTTTCCTGCCATTTGGGATGAAGACTTAATTCTGGTTCATCAATAATAATAGTTGAAGCATTTTCAGCATGATATAATAAATCCGTACCTCGAAAAACTATTTGCTGTTCTCCACTACTTAAATCATTAATATCTATTCGTTGTTTTCCCCTCATAAAATAAACTGTATCTTCATCCTCTTTATGGTCTATTCCCATATAAGATAAATCTTCAAATATACTACTATATGCTCTTTTAAATCTTTCTATACGCGAATTGTTCCTCATATATTCTTCGTATGTATGTTCAAATTGTGGATTTAACTTCATATATCTTATATATTCACGATTATCTTCTTCCTCCATATCAATTAGTGCTCGTACAATCTCAGAATAATTTGCACCCTCTTTTTCATATATATTTTCTACACGCCTATCTTGAAATTCATATCTTTTTAAACTTGCTTCAAATCCTGATCTAGCCTCAGAAAATAGCACTTTCTGTGCACGAATATCATAAGGTTTCTCTATGCATAATTCTACTCTTTCAAAATCAAAATCACGTTCAGACATTCCATCTTCTGGCCTAGGATATAAAGCCTCTTCATCTCTTAAAATCACATGAACATTTTCATTCTTATCAAGATATTTTATCTCCTTTAATGGTGACCATTCTCCCAAGTAACTTCCTTCTTGAAAATCTTTAATCATCTTTAGAATTAATGTTTTCCCGCTTCCATTTTCCCCTGCAAATATAATTGTATTACAGACTTCTTGATTTTCATTACGAAAATCAAGTTCTAAATTACCAATTCTTTCGGAATCTTCAAATTTCATATATTCTATCATTCTAATGTCCTTATGTTATAATTGTCGTATAGTTACTTAATGATTTATCAATGTATCTTTTGTAAAATATCGTCCTTTCTTTCTCCTTCAAATTTACCATATTTAAATGATTCCATTTTCTATTAAATGTCTCCAATATTCCTTATATCTACTTTTATTTTTACAAGATCATAATACTCACCTATCAATTTTTTATATTCTTCAATAATTACATTTTCATCTTGTTTTGGATATTTACCGTTTTCCTTTACATACAGTCTTATTTATCATGAACTGATATCATATATTCACAAAAAGTGATTGCAGAATTCATAACCAATCTTGCTTCACATTCTCTAATAATTATTCTTCGGCTTCCTACGCCATGAGCATCACTGTTAGCATTTCTCATTTCTGCAATAGATGGGACTATTTTTTCTAATCCACTTAGCATATTATTGACTCGTTTATCGTTTTCTTTTTCTGCTGCATATTAAACAATGTTTTTACTTGATTATATAATTTAAGCAAGTCACCCTTTGAGATTTGCTTAACATTGTTTTCCTCCAATAGTTGAACAAGTACCTCTTCCATTGTAGTTCTTGATTTTGTTATGACACTATCATAATTTCCTGAGTTAAAATCATCATTGCACCGTTCTCTAAATCCCTGGACATAAGGAATCGAACGTATATTTAACTTTGGAGTTTCTATAACTAGGGCTTTGCCAACTTCAACAATCATAAAATGACCATTTATAAGAACAAGTTCCTTATGAGATAATCGAATGCTATGATTGATGTATTCTATCGCCTTTTTCACAATTTGTCGATAAACCTCATCAATGTCATTCATATCAGCAATGTCCTGTAAATTAGTAAACTGCCTTTCACTAAATAGAAGTCTAAACAATTCATCGCAACGCTGTTGTTCAATAGCATAATCAAGCAATTCTTCTACATAACACCATCTACTTCCACCAACAACATCTGTTAATCCAAACTCGTCACATAATGATCTCAGTTGTGTACCTGTATAATATGGTAATCCATACTCTATACCATTATGCGTTACCAAAAATGGTCCGCTTCCTTCTAAAAATTCATATATTTCTTTTTTTTTAAGAACTTTAAAATTATCATCTCTTCTTATCATAAACATTTCCTCTAAACTTTTTCTTACCATTTCTTCTCATTACTGATACACGCTTTCTTCTCTGATTTCATAAAATCTCAGATGTTTTAAGCTTTTTTCCTTTAACCACATATATAAATGAATTTTCTGTACTTTTTCCATCACTTTATCACCCGATATCTGTTATTACATTTTAATATTTATGGGAATTTACGTTTTATTATTATTGATGTATTTCTTGATCATATTTGATATCTATAGCAATTTTTCTATTTCTTTTTTTTAACTCTACATCTCATCATTTCTATCTGCTCATCTTGTTCCGTTTCTTTGTTATAAATATCTCTATATTTACACTCCCAACTTGTAATATAATTGATTTCTTCTAAGTGTCTAATTAATTTTTTATTTTCCTGCGTTGCTTTAAGTTCAACAATATGCTGTCTTGTTCTATCTGCTAATTTATAATAATCTCCCTCTAATTCTTCAAAGTATTCTTGCATTTTTTCTGCATTATCAAACAATCCAAGATTATCAAGCATTAACTTTTCTTTCTTATTTGTATTCAGATATTTTTTTGCTTCTTCAAATATTTTTTCCGTAACACTAAAACCTACATCATTCATATTTTCCGCAATATATTCTGTCATATAATCTACTGCATATTGATCAAATAACGCCCTCTTAATTTTCAAATCTATTTTATCGTCAAAAAGCAATTTTTCTAACAGATTACTTGTCATCTTAAAATCATCTAATAAAGAAACAAATTGTTGTTGGTTATTAATAATAAATTTAAGAGCAATATCTGGATTCACTTCCATAATCTGATCATAATACTGAATATTAAACTCAAAATAATTACACTCAACCATTATTTCAAGAATATTTTGTCGCAAGCTATCCAAATCTAAATCAAATTCTTTCATACGAAGCAAAGGTAAAAGTTTTTCAATAACTTCATCATTAAAATCTGCTTTAATAAAATCTCTTATAAAATCATCTTCCATAAAAATTTTATTATCTTTTTCTAAGCAATCTGTATTAATAGTTATAAATTGCTTCAAGCATTCTGTTATATTATAATTTTTCCAATAAATTAATATATTTTCCCAAGTTGCTAACACCTTATTCTCATTTAAAATAGAATCCCATATAAATTTAATTTTTTCTTTGTTTTTAGTTTCTGCTAATTCAGCTCCTAAACATTCATCTAATTTACATAATTGAAAATTTTCTTTTTTTATTAATTCCTCACAAATTTCTTTTTCATCAAGAATCATATGCAATAAATCTATGATCTCTTGAATATCATCAGCTATATCTGACTGCTTTAATATTATTGTCTCGACATATTGTTCTATGTTTTTTTGTACATATTTAATCAGTGGATCATAACCAAGTTTAATTATTGTAGTATATGGCTTTTTTTCAAAATTCTTGAGAAATCCTATATTTTGATGTTGTATAATATTTTGTATCATATACTTATTCAATGTATAATAACAATTATCAAATACATAATTAAGCACCTCATCTGGAACCCCTTCAATCTCTAATTCTTTAAAAGATATATTTAAAGTACAAATAAATTTAATTATTTTATCATTTTCTAATATATTTAATCTCTGAAGAATATCCTTATGATTTTCAATGTATTCTGTTAAACAATTGTCTACATTTATATTGAATAATTCATCTTGGTTTAGATATTTTAACAACAAAACTAGATATTTTAACCGTCGTTCATATGACAATGTCTGTTTGTCTGAAATATAAATCCATATTCTTTTCCATTCATTTGAAAGTAGCTGAATAAATTTATCTTCATACGCCGTTTTCTCAATAAATTCATCAATAAATGACCAACTTATATTATCTTCATCAGCCAATTGTCGAATTAATAATTTTAATTTATTTCCAACCATATCTTCTTTAAGAAGTTGTTCTAATAATTGGAAATTATAAATAGCTTTTTGTTGTTCAAACTCATAGTCTTGCAAATAATGAATAACCATATCAGTCTTAGATAATAAATAATCAAAAGGTTTTGGTTCTTGATTTTTTATTGACAAAATAAAATTCATATCATCCGTTGTAATACTATTTCCCTTAAAATAGTTGATATAATTTGCATAATTTTCATTAATATATCCTCTTCGTAAAAGAAAAACAAGAAATTTGTTCTTTTTTACATCTCCTGATAGAACATTCTTAGCAGAATAGTCCTCAATTAACTCTTTTAATGTTCTACTTGAAAGACCATATTGTTGTGCTTTTATTTTGGCTATTTTATCTTGTAATAAATTTAAACCTTGTTGATTAAACTCTTTTAAAGTTTTCCATCTATTTAAATAATCTGTAACAATATCCTGAATATTATTTACTTCTATACATCCATAATTTCTTGAAAAATCAACATAATGTACATATTTATATTTAAAAATTTGAGACATATCATACTCGCCAGATAATATACTTTTTGAACTAATTCCATCTGTCCTATCACTGTATTGACTATCATTGAATACTGTAGCTATTCCATCTCCATTTGTTATATCAACCATCATTGCATATTTTATTTGATTTTCAGATTTTAACATCTCATTACTCTCTTTTTGTATTAACTCATCTGCACTGTCTATACATTCTTGTAATGCTTGTTTCTTTGAATTAATATATGCCTCTTTATCTAGAAATGCTTGTTTTATTATTCCACTCTCAGATTGTATTTTTGCAAAATCATTCGGATACAAATTTTTAAAAATTATTAATGCCATCATATTTTCATCAGGCAACGATAAATTCTGCTCTGTACGCAATGTTTCTTTATATACAACAAATTCATTATATATATTTTGCAACACTCTCATATCTGAAATAAATGGAGCTATATCTAATATAAATTCTTGTGAAATATTATGCTTAATATTATTAAGCTTTGACTCTTTTAATCTCTCCAATAAAATTTCACCCGAATTTGTTGAATTAATTACTGGAATAATTGGAATTATAAAATCAAAAAATTTAGTTCTATCTTCTTTTGAAAAAATATCATCTCTTACTGCATAAACGAACACAATTGGTTTTCGTTTAATTGAATCATCATTATTTAAAAGATTATTTAATTCTCTTAAATGAACAAAAATCTTTTTATCTTTCAACCTATCCAAGTCCTCAAAAAAAATCACTTGATACGATGTAGATTCAAAAAAATACATAATCTCATCTAAATTTTTATTGAAAACAGATTTTTCATTTTCTTCTTGTTTTTGTATGCTTGTTTCTCCAGGTAATTTAACTTCCTTTATAAAATATTTAGACAAAATCATTTTCCATATGTAACTAATAATACATATCCCTATCATCCAAATAACCACTGCCAAAATAAAAGAGATTACATTTGAGAACTTACATGGACCTATAAAATTTTTTATTTTATTCCAATAAATATCTAATAATTGTGGAATAAAAATTTTACTAAAAAATATAACAAGCAATGATATTATAGATAACTTAATAAACACATTTTTTAAATTGATCATATGTAATTTTCTATATCTGCTTTGCGGTATTTTTCTATGATCAACTTTATAAAATAATTGTTTAAGAATTCCTTCTTCAACTTCATCAGCATCTACTTCTATTGTTGAATTTTCACCGTTATTCTCTTTACGTCCCTCGATAAATGTAGCCATAGAAATTTTAAGATATTTTTTAGATAATTTAAATTCATTATACCAAGATTTAAAAGAGCATTTTGTATGATTCTTTTGCCTTTCTCGTTCTAAATATGTTTCAATAATACTACTTTTACCTGCTCCATACGGACCAGAAAGTGCAATATTTTTAATTTTTGGATTTTTTAAAGCCCAGTCTAATGCATTTAAGTATTCATCTCCATCTTTTACATTATTTATAGGTGTTAAATCTCTGTATTCTGAATATTTCACTTTATTACCTCTTTATAATCATATAAATATTTATCGAAACTTTTTATCTTATATACCATATACTTTCAATTCATTAATCTGACACAAATTATACATGCTTTTGTGTCAAAAATTTATTATCGTTATCTAATTCTATTTTAATTTTTTATGACAAATTATCTCTTAAAATAAATCTTTTATTTTTTTCCAATTGGAATTATGCATATCTTTAGTATATTCTGTATTATTTATATATAATTCCATATTCATAGGTCTAACAAATCCCCAATTTAAATTATGAGTTTCTGCATAAATTTTAAAAGCTTCAAATTTATTTTCAACTTTAATATCTATATTTTGATTTTGCTTACCTTTTTGACCACCTTTTGTTTCTAATATCCATACTGTGCCATCTTTAAGTTTAACAATATAATCTGGATAAAATAAGCTCTGTTTATTATTTATACAATTTTGGTATACAACAGAAAGATAATCAATACCTTTGTCTCCATTTTTGTAAACCCAATCTACATTTTGACTACTTTCACAATATTTTTCAAATAAAATCTCTGGATCAGATTTTCTACAATTACTAGTTACATAAGCAGAACTATAATCTTCATAAACACTACTGCTAAATATTTCTGGATTTTGTTCTGTAAAATCATATGGGTAATTTTCCTCTTTCGGAATACGAAATACGTCTTCCTTTATTTCTTTAAATCGTTGCTGTCCACTAACCTTTCCAACCAATTTTTTTAAAGTTATTTTAATTTTATCCTCATTATTTATAATAAATCCATAATATTCTTTCATATTAAGTCTAAGAAGTTTATCATGATTTTTATATTTAAAACAAAATAATTTATCCAAAATAGTCCTCATAATTTCATAAGGAATCTCCAAAATAGTTTTAAATTCATTTATAGTATGTCGCAATACGAATCCATGTTCTGAAGTATTAACTGGTGTAATAGTATCAATAGATGCCTTCATATGTAATATATCTTTTGTACGAGAAACTACCCCTGCTTTAATATCCCCATACAACACTTCCCCAAATCTATAACCTTTTGCCTTAAATCTATCAACGTTAAGTTTCTTATCATCTGTTAAGTTATACTCCTCAACGAAAATTTCTCTTACTTGATTATATACAGTTGCAAAATCTACTGTCCTTCCATCTTTATCCTTCAATTGCTTTTTTAATTCAAAATTCTTACATTTTTGTTTTAAAAATACTTTCTTAGGAATATAAGCTTTATCTAATCCAACCATAAGGTTATTTTGATATTCTTTATCAAATGTATAAACATAACACATATCTAATATCGGTATTTCATAATGGCATCCTTCTGGCATACGTCTAATTCTACCTATTGTTTGTATTTGAAAAACTTCACTACTATTTTCACGCAATTTTACAAGAATCTTAGCCCTTTTGCAATTCCATCCTGTATTTATTGCTTGTTTAATAAATAAAAAAGAAAGTTGACTATCATTTTCAACCAAATCTTCCGGAATGTCCCTTTTATCTCCTGATAACCATGCTGCAACCATACCATTTTCCCGATTATATCCCATTTCTGCAAGTTTTTTTTCTACTGCTAAAATCTTATCTTCATCTCCATTTGGAAACTGAATAAGTACCAATGGCCTAATCACTTTACCCAAATCACTATATGCTTTTAAAATTTCCTTACGTTTAATATCTGCCAGCTCCAACAAAATGGAATCATCTTGTGCTGAATGCTCTTCTATTCCTTCATTAATAGAAATAGCTTTAGTAATTAAACCTTCTGATATTACATCCTCTTCATCAATTTCTAAATATTCTGCTTCAGGATTCATTATTGTAGTAGCTGATACTCTTACAATATGTACTGCCTCAAAATATTTCAACAAATTATTAGCTTTTGCTGTATTATTAGAGTGCTCTTCATCAATAATTATTATAAATTGAATTCCTTCATTATGCGCTAATTTTATTTTATCATACAAATTATCTTTTTCATTTTCTGTAATTGCTTTATTCCCTTTCTTGGTTACTTTATCCCAATTAATAAAACTTGTACTTCCGACAGTAAAACCATTTAACAATACATCATTTAAATCAAAAGAATTTCTTGTTGGTAAAAAATGATCAAAACTTTCTCTAGACTGTTCCTCTAAATTTCCTTTACCTGGACATAACCATACTATTGCACAATTTTTATTACTTTCTAGTAATTTATCTATATATCTAATTAAAATAATTGTTTTACCGCTACCTGTAGGTGCTGACATTACTATTGTTTTCTTAGATAACGGATCAACTGTCTTTTCATACAACCAATCAACTGCATTATCTTGAAATTCATATTTCTTCATAATCATAATTCACCAACCTCCCTTAATTCTTCTTCGAAATAATAATTCGGAATAGTTATAATATCTATTCCTGAAAGTATTTCTTGTTGTTTTTCACTCAAAAATACTGCACAATTTATATATGCTACTTCACATATATCTAATAACTCTACATTTTCTTCTAAATTTTTAGCATCTTCATCGTTCAATATCAAAATATATTTACCCGTTTCTAAAGTAACACCTCTTTCTAATTGTATCATCTCTTTAATATATTTTTCCAATTCTTCTCCTACTGAATAAAATTCTTCATCTTTCGTCTTTTCAATCATTTCTGTCCTATAATATTTTAAATTGGCAGGAATACCACTAATTTTTTGTTTTTCAATATCATTTCCGATTACATATAATGTATTATTTTTTAATCCACTATCAATTTCGGCATACTCCTGTTCTCCCTTTTCTATTACGGAATAAAAATCTTCCAATACATTATCTATATTATTCAGCGTAGATAAATTAATTTTTTGTTCATATAATTTATATGATTTTTTCCCGTTAATTGTATATCCTTGTATTCTATTTTTTATTCTTTGATATGTAATTTTTTCACAAATATCATTTTGATTATTCGTACACAATATAAAATGCCGTTTTCCTCCATCCTGTTTATTTAATTCAAGAACTGCTTGTCCTGTAGTTCCACTTCCTGCAAAAAAATCTAATACAGTTGCATTTTTATTAGGAATAAGTCCTATTAAATATTTTATCATATCAAGATTTTTAGGATTATCAAAAGTTCCAACTTTTCCTAAAATATTTGCTAACTCTTTAGAACCATCATTGGTTGAATAATTTACAATACTTTTTACATTAGAAAATTTTGATAAATCATAATACAATTTTCCATTATTTTCATATACATCATTTTTATCAACAAAAGTTCTCTTTTTAACTATATATTTATTATTTCGAATATTCTTTGTAATTTTTATATAGTCTTTATTCATATTAAATTTATTTAACTCCCATGTCCAACATCCTAATTGACCTCTTACTCTAGGCGCCCTAATTGCGACATAGCCTTTTTCAATTAAATCCTTCTTTGTTGTATATATCTCTTCCTCTCGTTCTGAACTTCCAACCAAATTAACATCATAATCCATAATTGCTAGTTTATCGTCTGTATCTGGATTATAATATATCGTATATCCAAGATTCTTCCGCTTATTGAGAGTTCCACCTTCTCCACGAGTGGTGATTTGATCATTCAAATAATAATATCTTCCATTTTCCTCAAATATTTTTTTTGTTACATAATCTTTTTTTCTTAATGTAGGACTAATCTTTGTTTTTGATATATAATTACACTGCTTTCTATATACAATTATATATTCATGATTTTTTTGAATATCAATAGAATCATTTTTAGAATTTTGTTTATTTTGAATGATTATGCCCAAAAAATTATTTGACCCAAAAATCTCATCACATAACATTTTTAATGGTGCTTGTTCATTATCATCTATTGAAATAAAAATAGCTCCATTCTTATTTAATAATTTTTTTGCAATAACAAGCCTTTCATATATAAATGATAGCCATTTACTATGTTTAAAAGCATCATCGGAATTTATAAATTTATCATCATATACAAAGTCATTCTTTCCCCTATTATATGGAGGGTCAATATAAATAACATCTATCTTATTTTTGTGTGTTTTTTCCAATAATTTAAGACTATGTAAGTTATCGCCCTCTAATAAAAAATTACATGTATCATCTTCGCCCGCTTTAATAGACTTATCCTTAATTTCCTTAAAGACAGGTACATTATTTTTAATATCTTCATCAACCTTTTCTACATATTTTTCCCAAACCAATCCGTATTTTTTTTCGATCAATTCATTTTCTATTTCTCCTATTGCAATTAATGCTTTTTCATCTTCTCTATGCATAGATTTTATTTTTTCTAAAAAATCAAACATTCGTTGACGTTTTTTTTGACTTAAATTCTGCATTTATCTATCTCCTTTATTTCATAATATTATAACATAAGTTATTTATTATTTTTACATATTATTTTCTGAGCAATTGTATTTTAATTTATTGTCCCATTTTCATCTCGTCCAATTATTTCCTTATTATGTTCCATTCCCTGAAAAGCATCTTTCATGTCATCATATAAACTACTATTAGGAATCACATTAATTTCATCAAATTTAAATAAACATCTTCCTTCAAAATAATTAGCCATCCTGTTATTAGAATATGAGATTTCATTCAATCTATTTGAAATCTCTCTAATACTATCTTTGATTTCTTCTATATCTTTCATATCATCTATTTCTTGAGTACATGTTATCTTTCTAGAATATTTTTCTATCTTTTTCATATTACTATTCTCATATAACAAATCTATTTCTATAACCGGTGCAATAATATTCTCTAAATTTTCTCCTGACCTAGCTATTCGTCCAATTATTTTTTCTTCTGGATATAAATCTAATTTATTTTTTAAATTATTATCTATATCAAAGGTATCATACTCCCCATTATTTTGTATTTTCTTAAAAGAAATATTTATATTTTTTGCTGCTGATTGCCCTGTATTTATCATCATTAAACACAAACTTCCCATATTTTTTCTTAATTCAAATGATAATAACGGATTTAAACTATTTATATACTGTTTTCTTGTTTTATGATTAAAATATATACTTGCTATTAATGCACCAGCAGAGACCAATGTTGCCATCAATGCTATTTTATTATCTATAGAACTATCTGCTATTATTTTAAATAGATATATTATTTTATTCATATATTATCCTTTCAAAATCAAGTTTCCTTGTAACATATATATTATGAATCCTATCTATTAAACACGCAACCCCAATTATAAATCTAAAAAAAATCTCTCTAAATGACATCTTTTTTTAATAAAACATCATTTAGAGAGATTTCAGGTTTCCTTCTCTTTCCACCTACTCCTCCGTCTTAATCGAACTAATCACCACATCCCCCAACTGGCACCCCACCTTCCTCACAACAATATCCTCAATCTGACTCCTCTCAACCTTAGATAGATCCTTCTTATTTACCAACACATCCACCTTCCCATTCGTAATCGTAACAATACTATTCAAAAATCCCTTAGCCCCCAGCAGATTCTCCGCTGCTGTCTCCATCTCCATCTGTTCTGACAACATCGCCAGTTTATCCACTGCATCTTGTTTCACGCTATCTTTCACTGTTTTATCCTTAATAATCTCCTCCAATGTATCCTTCGCCTTGCTATGCACTTGTTCCCTCTCCAATTTCGCCTTCGCCACATAATTACTAACCTGTGCATTTGTAAGCACCGCTTCTCCAACATCGGTCACATCATCGGTTACTGCTGCCGCACTTTCTTTTGCCACGTTCTTTGAAACTGTCTTCGTCTTACTATTCTTCGTCCCAGCCGGATCGTATTTCTGACTATAATTTACATACCCTGCAACAGCGATCACAACCGCTAAGGTCATGATGATCATCTGATTTTTCTGAAATACTTTTTTCATGTTTAGGAATCCTCCATTTTTAAGACTTTCACTTTATAAGATGAAATATGAAATAACACAGAAACTGCTTCAACGATCTGATTCTTTATAATATCATTCCCACCGCCCTGGGCGACAACGACCACTCCTTCAACGACTGGTTCTACTTCTTTGATCACGTATGGAACTTTCTTTCCGTCTTCTTCGACTAAGATGGTCTGTTCCTCTTCTTTGACCGTTTTTTCTTTTTCACTGCTGCTTTGTTCGTAGGGACTGTCTTTATTTACGACAGCTTCTTTGGATGAATTAACGGTGATCATCACTTTTACTTTTCCGACTCCTTCTACATGTTTTAATGCATTGACCAATCGCTTCTCCTGCTTTTTCACATAGAGATCAGTAGAATCTTCTTTTGCTGTGGTTTCAGTGCTTTGTGCGTTCTTCTTTGTCTTCCCGGATGGGATGCTTACGATGATCAGGCTGATGCCAAGAAGTAAGATCAGGCAAAGTTTTGGAATGCCGATATTTTCGATCAGATGTTGTAGTTTTTCCCTCTCTATCATATTTCTTCTACTCACTTATATTTATATTAGATTCCTTCATATTATAGAAGTTTGAAATTGCGGTTTTTAGTTTCTTTGTATGACGAAGCTTGTCTGTTTTGATATTAATCTTCTCGATAGTTCCTTTTTTATTTACCTTTGGATCAACGTCTAATACTTTGAGATCGTACTGTGAAAATAACGTTGTGATCTGTTCTTTGATCTGATTTTGTTTTTCCTCTTTTGCACCATCTAAAAATGCAGGGTTAGTTTCTCCTTTGACTGCGGTTGAGATTGCCTGTGTCACTATATCTTCATTGGATAAATAATAGGATATTGGCTGCATCATCAGGGAGATGAGCATAAATCCTGTCATTAGCCGAAGATATGGCCGGTAGATGCTTTTGTCGCAGAGCTGATCGATCAGTGTTGTTAAGATCAGAAAAAATATGATCATTTTCAGATAATCCATAATCCTTACCCCGCATAATAATTGACGTTGGTTGAGAATGCAATCAATGCCACGGATAGGATAAATAACAGTGCCATCGTAAAGATCATCGAAAGCATTAATTTTCCGCTTTGAATGACTGCATCCATCGCTCCGGTGATCCTTTTGTCGGATATTGGCTGGATCATGATTCCTGCCAGCAGATAGGTAAGAACAACTGCTGTGATCTCTATGACTGGTGGAACGATGATCACGATCAGTACAAGGATTCCAACGGCTCCGATGCTGTTTTTGATCACAACTGCCGAACCGATGACCATGGTCATGGCTGAATTCAAACCACTTCCGATTCCTGGAATGGCACTCATTCCTTTTTGGAGAACTGTATTTTTCATGGAATCAACGGCTGGAAGGATCATCGACTGGATCAGCTGGACTCCTAACAGGACACTTAGGAATCCTTTGAGCAAAAACTTGATCACACCTTCGAGCGTTTTGCATAGTCTTGAAAAATGTTCTTCTTTAGATATATGGTTGATGATCTTTAAGACAAATAAGATCTTGATCATCGGAAGTAATACAACATTTGTAAGGGTTGTCATTGCATAGATCAGCAGAAGATAAAATTCATAAACTGTCGTTGATGTCGTGATCCCGGAAGTTGAGACAACAGCCAGTGAATATGCCATGATCATTCCTTTCATATAATCTGCCATTAAGGTAACAAGCTGCGTCACTGTTTTGTTTAAATAAAAAAAGGAATGTACCATGACACCGCATAGGATCACATAAGTAATATAAAATGCACTATTGGCTGTGCTTTGCTGAAAAAAGGAATCGGACAGATTTTTAAAGATGGCTGCGGTAAATGCGATCAGAAGGATTTCTCTGATCAGGTCTTTTTGGATCAACATACGGTTTAAAAAGACCTCTTTCATTTTGGCTTTGATCGTATGCAGAACACCTTTTACATTTCCGTGGATCAGCTGTTTTACTAATTGTGTATAAGATAGATCGATCTCTTTGTCTTTTAAAGTGTTTTCCACATTGGTAAACATATCTTCGTTGAGTTTTGTTTCTTTGGCTGAAATATCATTTGTTCTTGTAAGGATCAGTAAAAATAGCAAGGTTAGCAGGAATATTCTTTGTTTCATGTGCCATTTCCTAATAGTTTCTGGATCGTTCCAAGCAGCGATTCAAAGACTGGAAGTCCAACGATCAGGATCGCTAATTTCCCTGCAAACTCAATCTGCTTTGCAATCGATGCCTGTCCTGCATCTTTGCAGATGTTGGATGCAAACTCGCAGATGAAAGAGATACCGATCAGTTTTAAAAGGATCTGGAAGTAGCTTTGTGGGATTTTTGAATATGACCGGATCATCTCAAACACGGTTAGTATTTCCTCCATTTGTTTTAGTCCATACATTGCCAGAAGAATGCTTGAGATCACTGCGATCACGACTGCGATCTCTGGACGGATCGTTTTGATCTTCATGGCGATCAGACTTGCAACGATTCCAAAGACTGCGACTTTTATCATCTTAGTATCCGCCTCCAATCTCTAGGATATCGTAAAAAGTGTCTGGACGCTTTCAAACAGATCATAGATATACGGGATCACCCAGCCAAGGACAAGGATCAGACCGGCAAGTGTGATCAAAAATGCCTGTTCGTCTCTTCCGGAATGTTTTAAGACCTGCACAAGAATCGTTACAAGAATTCCAACAGCTGCGATCCGAAAAATGATATTGACACTCATAACCCCTCCTTGTCATAAAAATGTGTGGTAGTTGCTTTATAGTAAGATGATCACGATCAGAACGCTTAGTGATATACCAAGGCTTCGGTACATCTTGCAGTTCTTTACTACTTGATCTTTCATAAGGAAGATCTGGTCATCAAGTTGTTCGATCGTCAGCAGGATCGTTTTCTCCTGCATCTGTTGGTCAAGATATCCGATCGTTTCACCCATGTTTTTTAAGATTTCATAAAACTTTGGTTCATAGATCACTTGTTTTAATTTCTGCTCAGCGGTCTGCTGCCATATTTTAGCGAAAGATTCTTCACTGTGTGTCTCTAACTGCTTTGCCACCTTTTTTAGAAATGGCTGATATTCCTTCTCTGTCTTTGTCGATATTTTTAAAACAGCTTCTGGAAGTGGAGTAAATCCGTAGCGGATTTCTCCTTGCAGAAGGTATAACATTCGTTTGATCGCAATTCCCTGTTCCAGACGTTTTTGTTCTTTTGCGGCTTTGTGAAATCCAAATCCGATCCCTGAAAAGATCACGATCAATGATCCTAATATCTTGATCAATTTAGGACCACCCCGTTTTCATCTATGATCTGTGCGATATAGCCAGGCTGGTTTCGCTGTTCTAAGATCACGTAGCGCTGAAACATCTTTTTGTTGATAATCTCCCGCATATAGGGATTCTTGGATAACGATTCTTTGTTCTTTCCATGGGCCGTTGCAAGAATGCTGCATCCACGGTAGGCACAGAAAAATAAGGCTTCCACATCTTCTTTGCTTCCGATCTCGTCCACAGCGATCACATCGGGAGCCATGGAGCGGATCAGCATATTCATGCCCTGTCCTTTTTCACATGCATCCATGACATCTGTCTGAATCCCGAGATCATTTTGGGCAACGCCTTGGTAGCATGCTCCGATCTCACTTCGTTCATCGACAACTCCGACGGTCTGTCCTTCATCAGAGATTTTTCGGATCATATCCCGAAGCAGAGTTGTTTTTCCACAGCCGGGTGGTGATATGATCAGCGTTGGAATGAGTTTCCCCATTCTGGTGCAGCGTGAATATAAGATGTCCGCACATCCTTTCACTTCATGTGCGACTCGGATATTTAACCCGGAAATATGTCGGATCGTTTTGACTTTGTCATGATCCATGACAACGGTTCCGCAGATACCAACTCGGTGTCCGCCTCGGATCGTTAAAAATCCTTGTTTTAACTGTTCGATATAAGCATACATCGAATAGCTGCTGATATATTCCATGGCTTGTCTGATCTCTTGTGAGGTTACGATATGTAATTGTTCTTTTCTTGTTGTGATCTTTCCCTGTTCGGATAGATAACAGGTTTTTGCGTTGTATTTTAAAATGACTGGCTTTTGAATACGCAGGCGGATTTCCTGAAGTTCGTCCCAGTTGATGCCTGCCTGCTTTATGATCGTTCTGATATGTAATGGAAGGATTCCTAAGATTTCTTCCTCTTTCATAAATTTAAAAACACCTCCCCATTTTGGTATAATCCAAATATATGTGATGGAAGGTGTTTTTATGAATGTTATTTTATTTTTTCTTCTGATAATATGGTGCGATCTGATCAAAGGATTGTCTGAGCTGATACTGGAAGTTATTTTGCTTGACAATATTTGTCTTCTGGGTGACAAACTTGTCTAACTTCTGCATATACTCTTCTTCTGTGACACTTCCTTCTGCCACATAAGTAAGACCTTTTTCCCAGCTTGCGGTTAAGGTTGGGTTTAAGAGTGATCCAATGGATGCACTGACAACATTGACGATCATCTCTCCGGTTAAAGTCGGTGTTACGATCTGTGTCTTTTTATTTAATGCAATGTATTTATTGGACACTAATTTCTTTACGATCTCTGCTCTTGTCGCACTCGTTCCGATCCCGCTTCCTTTGATCTGTTCTCTTAAATCTTCATCTTCGATCAACTGTCCTGCATTTTCCATCGCAAGGATCAGGGAACCTGAGTTGTATCGTTTTGGTGCGGATGTTGTTCCATCTTTGATCGTATAGTCTTTCACTGGAAGAGGCATACCTTTCTTCAAAGATGAGATCGCATGAATCTGTTCTTCTGTTAATTGGGCTTCTTTCTTCTGTCCGCCCATTCCTGTGACTTTTAAGTATCCTGGGTCTTTTAACATCTTAAAGTTTGCAAAGAATGCTTCGCCTTTGGTCTGTGTCTCTAATTTGATCTTTAAGTACACAGCTGGCGGCATAAAAATGCTTAGGAATCTTCTGGCGATCACATCGTAGACTTTCTGTCCCATCTCTGAGATCCTTGATAAACTGCCTACTGCCTGTCCGGTTGGAATGATCGCATAGTGGTCGGTGATCTTCTTGTCATCTACGTATTTCGACTTGATGATTCCCTGATACTTCTTGCCCTGCATGATCTCATTTGCAAATCCTGATAATGGAGTGTAGTTGTTTAATCCCCCGATATTTTTATAAATCTCTTTGGCGACCGCACTGGATAAGACTCTGGCATCGGTTCTTGGATATGTAACCAGTTTCTTTTCATATAGGTCCTGGACCACTTTTAATGTCTCATCTGGACTTAGCTTGAATCGTTTGGAACATTCATTCTGAAGTTCTGCCAGATTATATAATAACGGTGGATTCTTCTTTTCCTGTCGTTTGGATGAGGATACTACGATCGTCTGATTGTTGCTTCCATCTTCTAAATATTTGATGAATTCCTGTGCATCTTTCTTGTCCAGGAATCCGTTATCCTTATATAGTTTCTTGGACTCAAAGTACTTTGATCCTTTCACTGCTTTCCATTCGGCTTCCACTTCAAATCTCTGGCAGTCAAAGTGTCCTAAGATTCTGTAAAACGGTGTTGGCACAAAGGTACGGATCTCTCGTTCTCTCTTGACGATCATTCCGAGAACGCAAGTCATCACTCGTCCGACTGCTACCACTAAGCTTCGTTTCTGATTTAAATAGTTACCGAGTGTCCAGCCATATTTGAGTGTCAGAACTCTGGAGAAGTTGATCCCCATCAGATAGTCTTCTTTGGCTCGCAGGTATGCGGCGGCTGCTAGGTTGTCGTATTCACTTAAGTCTTTCGCTTCTTTTACCCCGCGGATCACTTCTTCTTTTGTCTGGGAATCGATCCAGACACGTTTTTTCTTCTTGTCTTTGCTGACATTGGCCTGCTGGTCTACCAGACGGTAGATGTATTCTCCCTCTCGTCCGGAGTCAGTGCAGACGTAGATCGTATCAATGTCTTCTCGATTAAGGAGTGAAGATACGATATTAAACTGTTTTTGTACTCCTGGGATCGTTTCATATTTGAATGTATCTGGGATAAATGGAATGGTTTCTAAGTCCCATTTCTTTAGTGCAGGGTCATACTGGTCTGGATAAGACATGGTAACTAAATGTCCGACGCACCATGTGATGACTGCCTTGTCTCCTTCCATGTATCCGTCTCTGTTTTTTGCATTTATATTCAGTGCCGCTGCGAATTCTCTTGCGACACTTGGTTTCTCTGTAATAAATAGTGCTTTCAAAAAATTACCTCTTTCTAAAAGTTTTACGATATATTATAACATAACCATTGAAAACATGATATAATTAAATCTAGTTCTTGTGGAATTCATATCTGTAGAATCATGATTCCACATAAAATTTATACTGAAAGGATGATGAGTATGTTTTTAAATGAAGCAACCAAACTTCGTGCACAGACAATTATCAAGGGACTTGAAAAAAGAAATATGCATGGTGTTTTCTGTGCAACCAAGGAAGACGCCCTAAAACAGGCTCTTAGTTATATCAAAGAGGGTTCTTCTGTTTCTTGGGGTGGTTCTATGAGTGTTTCTGAGATTGGGCTGATGGATGCCTTAAAGGAAGGAAACTATCATCTGATCGATCGTTCTGTTGCAAAGAATTTTGATGAGCAGCGTGAAATCTTTTCTAAGGCTGTCTTATCTGATTATTTCCTGATGAGCTCTAATGCGATCACCTTAGACGGAGAGCTGATCAATATCGATGGAACTGGTAACCGTGTTGCGTGCTTAAGTTATGGTCCTAAACATGTGATCATGATCGTTGGTATGAACAAAGTTGTCAATGATGTGGAAGATGGTATTAAGAGAGTTCGTAATTTTGCCAGCCCTCCAAACACCCTTCGTCTCGGACTGAAAACCCCTTGTTCTATGACTGGACGTTGTGGTGACTGTTATGGAGATACCTGCATCTGCAGTCAGATCGTTGTGACAAGACGTCAGAGTGCAATGATGAAAGATCGTGTCAAAGTGATCCTTGTTGGTGAATCTCTAGGTTATTAAGGCACTCTCTCTTTCTATCAAATATCACAGAACACAGACATTTTATCAGGCATTTTCACTGGATATTTTATCGCCATTCCAGTGAAAATGCCTTTTCTATTCTTGAATTTTTATAACAATCATAGTAAAATTAAACTATATTATGACACAATTCGACATTTTTTATAACAATATTGATATTATGAGGTTTTTCTATGAATTATGATATTTACCATTCATCTATCACTTATTTTCCACTGCTTCCGCTTTCTAAAACCGTTTCATTTGAACGCAAGGTACTGGATATCCGACAGATGCCTGCTCAGGTTTTATTTCCTCATTGGGATGATGAATTTGAGTTTATATATGTTCTCTCTGGCATGATGGAATTTCGTGTCCGGCAGAAGGCTTTTCTGGTTTCTTCTGGAGAAGGTTTCTTTTTAAACACTGGGGAGATTCATTCCGCTTGTGCATATCAGTCTTATGACTGCCGCTTTGTTATCTACCGGATCTGCCCTTCTGTTCTTTTTCAGACAGAAGATAATCCTTTATATCAAAAATATATCAAACCTCTGGTCAATCATCCTTCCTTTGGATTTTTAACGTTCGTTCCAAAAGTCCCTTGGCAGAAATATATCCTTGAAATGATCCGCAAAATGAATGATATCTGTGACCGTCCTGTTGATGGTTATGAATTGAAGATCAACCATTTTGTAAACGAGATCTTTTATTATATCTTTCATAATGTGAATCTCTCCAAAGAACTGTCCTTAAAAGAATCCAGAGATTTGGAACGTATGAAAGATGTGATGATATATCTTACTAAAACGATCGACCAAAAGCATACACTCGCTGATATTGCTTCTTACTGCCATCTAAGCAATAGTGAATGCTGCCGACTCTTTCAAAGAAATGTTCATCTAAGTCCTGTGGATTATCTGAATCAACTTCGTATTCATATGAGCTTGTCTGAGATCATCAAACATGAGAAAAAGATAACAGATATCGCTAAGATGTATGGTTTCTCTGGCAGCAGTTATTTCTCTGAAATGTTTAAAAAGACCCTCGGCATAACGCCAAGAGCCTTTTATAAATCTGTTCTTCAGCAACAAACTCTTTCTTCTAACGCTGATCCCATTCACGGAAGGCGATGAATTTCGTCTTCCAAAGAAGACTCAATGCTGGTGTTAATGCCCAGATCATCTTTGTCCCTTCTTGCATGATCAGATCGATCTTTAATATCCCCGCATACTGAATTACCAGTAGTAACGTAAAGATCACTAGTAATCCATATGCAACAGAATAAGAATTATGCACTTTCTGCCCGATCTTCTCACTAAAGTAAAAGCGATCCAGCGTCAGAGAAATGATCGAGATCACTGATAAAATGATATTGATCGTATAAAATGTATGCATATCCATATGATTAAACCAGGTTGCCAAAGCACCTAGAAAGATCATGATCTGTGCATACCATAATACTTTTTCCTGTTTTTCATATTGATTTCTCATTGATTGAAACCTCTTTTTCTTTCTTTTAATAATGAATAAATACAGGATCTCCGATCTTCGTCAGGTTATATACAGATCTTGCATCTGATAATGTTAAGTTAACACATCCATGAGATCCATTCGTCTTATAATACGTTGGTGACCAGCTTCCCCAGTCTCCTCTGCTGCTGTAATGATATCCTGTTCCTGTCCACATGATCCTTGTCCAGTATCTTGTTGGAACACTGTAATCCGCACCTGTTAATGTCTTTGTAAGTTTCTTCTCTTTGATGTCATAAACACCGGTTCTTGTGATACGATCTGGTGTTGCTTTTCCAGTGATACAGGTTGTGCTGAATACAAGTTTTCCTTTCTTGTAGACGAAAACTTCCTGTGCTGACAGGTCAACTTCACTGTAGTTTTGTGTATCCCAGTCATTTTGCTTGTTCGTATAATCCATACGATATCCTTTGTGGCTGTAGACTGGTTTTAAGCTTGTAAGTAAAGCCTGTTCATTCTCCTTGGAAGGGTCTTTCTCATAAGCTTTGATCGCAGATTCATCTGGTGCTTTCTTTAACGCTTTCATTGTCTGTTCTATAACTTTGTCATAATCGATACGCCATCCATAGTCTCCACCACTGACTTTGATCTTCTTACCAGAATGTGTCTTAAATGTTCTTGCGATTCCCTGTGTCTTGTATTTTAAGCAAAAGCTTTCTAACCATTTCTCGACGGCAGGCTGATCTAATTTTACAGTATGTCTCTTTGTGTTTACTTTGATGCAGTCTTTTAACGCATCTGGACCTAATGTTTCTTTGACATTATTGCCCATATCCCACTGAATGAAATGTAATAAATACTCATTGTAGGTTGTCTGCATCTGTTTTAATTCTTCATCATCATGATACAGACCAGGCTTTTTATAGACGTCCGGATTCTTCTTTTCATCTGTCAGATTCAGTGTGTTACTTAAAGACTCTATGGATTTCTCTACTGCGTCATAAAATGCTTTACGGTTTAAGTAATTTCCTTCATCTTCCTTCTGGATTACACCGTATTTCTTATCTGCAGAATATACGATCGTTGCATCCACTGGTTTTGTGATCTTATATGTATCACTGCCTTTGATCAAAACGGATTGTTTTAATTTGGCCTTTAATTTCTGCTCTGATAATGCAACTGCTGTCACTTTGGTTTTTTTGCCACCAAAGATCATTGAAAATACACTTTGGCTGTGCTGCTTTTTGTAAGCATCCTTTACATGTGATTCTGTCTTAAATGCAAGATCGATCTCCTTACCGGAAATCACTTTCTGTCCGTTATTTCTTCCCTTGATCTTTAACTTGTAAGAATCAATGGATTTCTTTACTTTCTTCACTGATTCTTCGTATGTCATTCCTGACACATCAACTTTGTTAAATGTACTCCCCGGATACCAACGGTTCTGATAATGGGCATGGACACCGATAGCGGCTGCTATTAAAACAACCGCTACGGCACCTCCTATGATTCCCCCTTGTTTCTTTGTAATCCTCATATTGATTTCTGCCTCCAAATACGACTCTGTGATGGATTATTCATAGAGTGGATATTTTTCTGTTAATCCTAATACTAATTCGTTTGCTTCATCAAGTTTCTTGTCTAATAATGTCAGACGAATAGCTTTTGCGATCACTTTCATATCGTCTTCTTTCAGTCCACGAGTTGTAACAGCTGGTGTTCCAAGACGAAGTCCTGATGTTACGAATGGAGATTTTGGATCGTTTGGTACAGTATTCTTATTACATGTGATATGTACAGAATCCAGTACTTTTTCAGCTTCTTTTCCTGTCAGATCATATTTCTTAAGATCTACTAACATTAAGTGGTTGTCTGTTCCTCCAGATACGATATCGAATCCTTCTTCGATCAGTGCATTTGCAAGAGTATCTGCATTCTTCACAACCTGTGTCATATATTCTTTGAATGATGGGTCTAATGCTTCTTTGAATGCTACAGCTTTACCAGCGATCACATGCATTAATGGTCCACCCTGGATTCCTGGGAAGATTGCTTTGTTGAAGTTGTATTTTTCGTTCACTTCATTGCTGCACATGATCATTCCACCACGAGGTCCTCTTAATGTCTTATGTGTTGTAGTTGTTGTTACATGAGCATAAGGGATTGGGCTCTGGTGTAATCCTGCAGCTACTAATCCTGCGATATGAGCCATATCCACCATTAAAACTGCCCCAACTTTGTCAGCGATCTCACGGAAACGTTTGAAGTCGATCGCTCTTGCGTATGCACTTGCACCAGCAATGATCATCTTTGGTTTGCATTCTAATGCGATTCTTTCTACTTCATCATAATCGATGAATCCTTCATCATTAACTCCGTATGGTACGCAGTGATAGTTCTTACCAGACATGTTGACTGGGCTTCCGTGTGTTAAATGTCCACCGTGGTCTAAGCTCATTCCCATGTATGTATCTCCGACATTCAATACTGCGAAGAATACTGCCATGTTTGCCTGTGCTCCAGAGTGTGGCTGTACATTTACATATTCGCATCCAAATAATTCTTTGGCACGTTCTCTTGCAAGATCTTCTACCACATCTACATACTGGCATCCACCATAGTAACGTTTTCCTGGATATCCCTCTGCATATTTATTTGTTAAATGACTTCCCATTGCAGCCATAACAGCTTTGGAAACAAGGTTCTCTGATGCGATCAACTCAAGATTTGTTCTCTGTCTTGTTAATTCGTTTTCCATTGCTTCTGCTAATTCTGGATCGTAGTTCTTTACTTCGCTAAAATCAAACATTGTTTTCTCCTTTATATATTTATGTAAAATAATATTGTGTCTCGTATGTTGTGTCTTATTCTTATGATCATTCGATTGCCTGATCTATCTGATTATTCCTGGAACTGTTCTTTTAATGCTTCTACTGCACGTTCTACACGGCTTTCTTTGATCAGAACAGTGATCTTGATCTCTGATGTGTAGATTAAGTGAATGTTGATTCCACGATTATACAGTGCTTCAAACATCTTAGAAGCTGCTCCGCTGTTAGACATCATTCCAGCTCCGACGATAGATACGATTCCGACTTCTTTATCACTGATGATATCTTCGTAATCTGCTTCATCAAATGCTTTCTTTAATGTTTCAACGGCATGATCTGCTTCATCCTGTGCTACAACGAAAGAAATATCTTTATTCTCTCCACGTCCGATGGACTGAAGGATCAGTTCCACGTTGATTTTTTCTTCTGCAATGGCACCAAAAACTTTTGCTGCGATTCCTGGCTGGTTTTTGATTCCTTTGATTGCGATCAGTGCAACTTCAGAGTTAGACTGAACACCGCTAAATAACATTTTCTCCATCTGATTATTCCTCCTCTGGTGTTGAAAGTTCAATTCCAAGTTCTTCTAGCTGTAATGTATCAACCGGTCCTGGAGCCTGTGTCATCAGGCAGGAAGCATCTTTTACTTTCGGGAAGGCGATGACATCACGAATGCTGTCTTCTCCTGTTAACCACATAACAAGACGGTCAAGACCATAAGCTAAACCAGCATGTGGTGGTACTCCAAATTTGAATGCATCTAATAAGAATCCAAAACGGTTGTGAGCATCTTCTTTTGTAAATCCAAGAGCTTCAAACATCTTCTCCTGAATATCATCCTGATGGATACGGATTGATCCACCACCAAGTTCTGTACCATTTAATACGATATCGTATGCTTTCGCACGGACATCTCCTGGTCTTTCATCAATGAATTCAAGATCTTCTTCAAATGGCATTGTAAATGGGTGATGCATTGCTGTGTAACGATTCTGTTCATCGCTCCACTCAAGTAATGGGAATTCTGTAACCCATAAGAACTTATACTGGGATTTGTCGATCATATCGTACTGTTTCGCAATGTGAAGTCTTAAGTTACCAAGTACATCAAAGACAACTTTGTCTTTGTCTGCGGCAAATAGTAATAAGTCTCCTGCCTGTCCATCCATTGCTTTGATCAGTGCATCCATCTCTTCTTCTTTCATAAATTTAGCGAAAGATGATTTCACTGTTCCATCGCTCTTTAACTGAATATATGCAAGACCTTTCGCTCCGAAGTCTTTGGCGTAGTCAACGAATCCATCGATCTTCTTACGTCCAAGATCTCCTAAACCTTTAGCGTTTAATCCTCTTACAGATCCACCATTCTCTAATGCTCCTTTAAATACCATAAAGTCGCATCCGGCAACTGTATCGGATACATTCGTAAGTTCCATTCCAAAACGCATATCTGGTTTATCAGATCCGAAACGGTCCATTGCTTCTTTATAAGTCATGCGAAGCATAGGAAGCTGTACATCAATATCTAATACTTCTTTGAAGATCTTCTTTAACAGACGTTCATTTACATCGATCACATCATCGACATCAACAAATGAAAGTTCCATATCGATCTGTGTAAACTCTGGCTGGCGGTCTGCACGTAGATCTTCGTCACGGAAACATTTTGCGATCTGATAGTAACGGTCGAATCCAGAGCACATTAAAAGCTGTTTAAACAGCTGTGGTGACTGTGGAAGTCCGTAAAATTCTCCTGGATGTACACGGCTTGGTACAAGATAATCTCTTGCTCCTTCTGGTGTACTCTTTCCTAAAACTGGTGTCTCGATCTCTAAGAATCCTTCATCCCCTAAGAAGTTACGTACCATTCTTGTTACATTATTACGAATGCGTAAGTTTCTCTGAAGATTTGGTCTTCGAAGATCAAGATAACGGTATTTTAAACGAAGTTCATCTTTGACTGTCTGATTCTCGTCAATTGGAAATGGAGGAGTTTCTGATTCTGATAAGATACGTAATGTATGTACCTTGATCTCGATATCTCCTGTCTTCAAGTTCTCGTTGATCGCTGCACTTCTCTTCTCTACAGTACCTACTGCTGCAACGACATACTCACTTCTTAAAGAGTTTGCCTTATTATAGTCTTCCTCAGATAATACTTCCTGATCAAAAACTAACTGTAAGATTCCTGAGCGGTCTCTTAAATCTACAAATATAAGACTTCCTAAATTTCTTCGTTTCTGTACCCATCCCATGACAGTGACTTCTGTTCCGATAAGTTTGTTGCTTACCTCTGTACATCGGTGGGATCTGGCTAAACCTGACATTGATTCTGCCATGATATTTCCTCCTTCATCCTTTTCACTTTGTACGAAAGGCAGAGCCCGTATCTTCGGTTCTGCCTTATATATTCTTTTATGAATCTTTTCTTACAAGGATCTGTTCGATCTCTGCAGCGTAAAGTACGTGATAATCCTTCTCTGGATACCACTGTTCATCTAAAGATTTATCAACAAATCCTTCTGGATCCATTGGCTGAGAATATAACTTCTTACAGATCAGTACGATCTTTGCTTCCTCAAAAAATGGAATTCCATTCGCATCTGTTGGTGTCAGACGTGTCTTCGCGATCTTGTCTTCATCTCTTCCAGATACACTTCCAAGATAGCTTAAATCCTTCTTAAAAGTATCATCATAGAAAGATAATGTAAATGATTCTGACTGGTCAATGAATTCTTTTGTATATCTTTGTGGTCTTAAGACTGTCACAGCAACATTCTTACCCCACATAACACCTAAACCACCCCATGAGGCAGTCATTGTGTTAACTTTTCCTTCCTGATTCTTTGCAGTAACAAGCATCCATTCCTTACCAATCAGGCGAAATACGCTTTGGTCGAAATCTTCTGGTGCCACGATCGCATATTCACTCATGCATGTTACCTCCTTTCTTGTAATTATTACTCATTATATATGATTTTGTCAAAAATGTCACGAACTAGTATAAGAAAGCATGATTTTATTTTAAACAATCTGCGATCTTATCAAGCGAAATGGTCGTAACTTCTCTTGTTTCCATATTTTTGACATTTCCTTCATTCTTCGCTAATTCGTCATCACCAATGATGATCGTATTCTTGGCATTCAGCTTATTTGCATATTTCATCTGTGCTTTTACGCTTCTTCCAAGATAATCTGTTTCTACGACAAATCCCTGATCACGAAGATCTACAACGATCTGGTAAGCTTTTGCTTTTGCTTCCTGTCCAAGAATTCCTACATAAAGGTCAATATCTCTTGTGCATGGAAGATCTACTTTCTCTTCTTCTAAGAAATAGAGGATTCTCTCTACACCCATACCAAATCCAACAGATGGCATAGAAACTTTTCCATCGATCTCATGAACAAGATTGTCGTAACGTCCACCACCACATAAAGTAAATCCATCTTCATTTACAAATTCAAATACGGTCTTTGTATAGTAGTCTAATCCACGAACGATTTCTGTATCAACTTCATATGGAATATTTAATGCATCTAACAGACTCTTTAATTCTTCAAAATGTGCTTTACATTCATCATCTAAATAGTCGATCGTTCTTGGTGCATCTTTGACGATCTCTTTGCATTCTGGAACTTTACAATCAATGACACGTAATGGATTCTTTTCCATACGTTCTCTGCATGTAGGACATAAATGTTCTTCATGTTCTTTTAAATATGCTAATAATGCTTTGTTGTATTCTTTTCTACAATTTTCACATCCAATGCTGTTGATGTGTAATTTTGCATCTTTTAACCCAATTTTCTTAATAAAAGTGGATACTAATGTGATCAGCTCTACTTCTGCTAATGGACTTTCCGCTCCGACAAATTCAACTCCGAACTGGTGGTGCTGTCTTAATCTTCCACTCTGTGGTTTTTCATAGCGGAATGCTGGTGTGATATAGAACATCTTGATCGGCTGTGGCTCATTTGCCAGACCATTCTGTAAATATGCACGGATCGCTCCTGCTGTTCCTTCTGGTTTTAATGAAATGCTTCTGTGTCCTTTATCTTCAAATGTATACATCTCTTTCTGGACAACGTCTGTTGTTTCTCCAACACCTCTCTGAAAAAGCTCTGTATGCTCAAATACTGGTGTGATGATCTCGTGAATATTATAGGATGCGCATAAATCTTTGAAAATATTCTCTAAATATGTGCGCTGGTCCATATCTTTTCCAAACCAGTCTTTTGTTCCTCTTGGTGCCTGTGTAATCATTCTTGTTCCTCCTCAAATAATTCATCCAGATTGCCTTTTTCCATCACAGTTTCCATAACTCCGTCTGAAAATGCGACTCTCTGGAATGCTAAAAATACTTTCATATCAAAATTCTTTACTTCATCGATCATGATATCAAGTGCAGTCTCAACATCAAATCCTTCTCTATAATCCCTGTTTGAGATCAATGCTCCGAAAATATCACATACATGCATGATCCTTCCAACCAATGGAATCTGTTTTCCTACCAGATTATGTGGATAACCGGTACCATCATAATGTTCATGATGATATAGAACTGCGTCTAAAACCGTCTGGTTATAATCGTAATCTGCAAGGATCGCATATCCAATGGATGGATGCATTCTCATATATCTTGTTTCGTCAACAGCCAGAATCTCATCTTCCACTTTCTCATTCATATAGAAATTAAGTCTTACTTTTCCAAGATCATGTAACATTCCTGCAACCGCAAGATCATAACACACTTCTTCTTGTAATCCTAATTCCTTGCCAACAAGATAAGCCAAATTACTGACAATGATACCATGACTGATCGTTTCTTTTATATCCGCATGGATCGGTGTCTCAATATCTGTTCGTCCATAACTGATTGCCATAATCAAACTCCTGTTTATATCATCTTTAATTCTTTTCTATGAATGATCTCATCAATTCGTGTAATGTATTGCTTTATATCTTTAAGATTTTCGATGCGGTCCACCTGATGGTCTTCCTGATGGACGATCTTTGAAGATGTACCAGCACCAACTGCTATAATATCATGTAATTCCTCCATAATCAAAATATTATAGAGACATTCTTTTCCTTTTTTCGAAAAACCGACATTCTCAAGATTCCCTGGAATGTTTTTCTGCCGATATAAATAATATGGTTCCATATTCATATCTCTTGCACATAAAGCGGCATAAGATACCATCTCTTCACTCGCTCCAAAGTGATATGTATCTTTCATTCGATTCAATCTCGATGAACGCTTGACTGCAAGTGCATGAACCGTTAAACTCTCTGGATCAAGTTTTTTGATCTCATCTAAAGTATAGGAAAGTTCTTCCATGCCTTCTTCTGGAAGACCACAGATCATATCCATATTAATGTTATCGATCCCAGCCTGTCTCGCAAGATTAAATTTCTCTTTGATATCTTGTGCGAAATGATTTCTTCCAATGAGTTTTAATGTCTTATCGTTCATTGACTGTGGATTGATACTGATCCTTGTCACACCATATTTCTTTAGAATCTTTAATTTCTCGAAATTCAAGCTGTCTGGCCGTCCTGCTTCCACAGTGATCTCCTGAATCTTTGAAAATGGGAATCTCTTATTAACCTCATATAACAGATATTCCAGATCTTCTTCTTTTAAAGATGTTGGTGTTCCACCGCCAATATACATCGTCTGAAGTTCTTTGTGCGCATAAGTCTTCGCCACAAAATCCAGTTCTTTCAATAAAGCTTCAAGATAGTCTTGTACAATATTCTCAAATTGATCGATCGAATACGATGTAAAAGAACAGTACAAACATGTGCTTGGGCAAAATGGGATTCCTATATATAGACTGTATCCTTCTTTGTATGGAAATGCTTTTAGCAGTTCTTTCTCTTTCTGAACGGTTTCTGTACATAATCTTGCTTTTTCTTCGGATGCCAGATAATCCTTTTGAAATCTGTGAATGATTTCTTCACTGCTCTCACCCTTTTCATATCCATCAAAAGCAATCTTTGTCGGACGGATCCCAGTCAACGTTCCACATGGAAGCTGTTTGTCTAATGCTTTGGAAAACAACTGATAGATTCCTTGTTTCATCCGGTTTTTAAAAATCTTCTTATTTTCATAATCACCAAATAACTGGATCTCATCTTCTAACTCGCCCTTTTTATATAGATTCATGACGATTTCCTGATCTTTATAATCCACGTCCAGTATAAAATCATAGATAGAATCAACGTGATCCGTCAATTCTATCTTCTCTCCAAGCATAAATGCCAATATTAAACTTCGAATGTCATATTCATAAATGGTCTTGTTCTGAATTAATCCAATCATAATCTATTGCAGAAACGGATTGCATCTGCTTTCCTCCTCGATCGTCGTTGGTGGTGTATGACCGGATAGTACCTTTGTCCATGGTGGGAGTACGAATAATTTCTCTCTGATCGCTGTCAGAAGATCATTCAAATTGCCTGTCGGAAAGTCTGTTCTTCCAATGCTCATCTGGAACAGTGTATCTCCAGAGATCAGCCATCCATAATCTGCAAAATAATAACATACTCCACCTTTTGTATGTCCTGGAACATGGATACATTTTACCTTTGTTCCTAATACATCTATGATCTCTCCATCTTTCACCAGATGATTCGCTTTTAATGAGAGATCCATTCCCATCATCGCTCCGAGATTGAGCTGTGGATCTGCCAGAACATCTGCTTCATCTTCATAAAGATAGATATCAAGATCTGGTTTTTGTTCCATCAGATATGGAAGGGCCATTACATGATCAAAATGCCCATGTGTCAGACATACGCCTGCCAGTTCCATTCCATCTTCTTCTAATGTATTCATAATACGTTCTCCCTGATCTCCCGGATCAAAGACGAATGCCTGATTTGTTTTTGTATTCTCAACAATATAGCAGTTTGTCTGCATCTGCCCAAGACAGATCGTTACCATCTTAAGAGGTCTGTCAAGTCTTAATGTTGTTTCGCTCATATTTTCACCTATCCTGCTGTTCTTTCTATGTCGATCACGCCTTCTACATTCCTGATCTTCGCAATAATACGGTTCAACTGCTCTACGCCTGTAATATCAAAGGACATACTAAGCGTTGCTCTTCCTTTCTTATTGTTTGATACGTTGATCGTTATGATGTCAATATCTAATTCTAAGAAGATCTTTGATACTTCTGCTAACAATCCCTTTCGATTATTGGCATAAATATTGATCTCTGTCGTGTAAGTCTGTGTTGTATCTGCTTCACTTACCTGCCATTCAGCTTCAATAAGTCTTGCCCTGTCAGATTCTGGCATATTCAGAAGATTCACACAATCTGTTCTGTGAATCGAGATTCCTCGTCCTCTTGTAATAAATCCAACGATCTCATCTCCTGGTACTGGATTACAACACTTTGAAAAACGAACAGCAACATCATTCGCTCCACGTACAACAATTCCTCCTTTGGATTTCTCTTCCTTTTTCTTCTCTGGATTCGCTGCTGCCGCCTGTGCTGCTTCTGTTGTTTTCTGCAAGATCTGTTCATCCGTGATCTTTTGTTTCTGGATCTTACGGTCTTCTTCCTGCATCTTATTGATAACCTGGCCTTCTTTTAAACCACCATGTCCAACAGCTGCACATACAGAATCCCAGTCTTTAAATCCGTATTTTAGTTCAACCTTCTTAATGTATTCAGGTTTCATGAGTTCTGGGAGCCTGATGCTCTTGCTCTTACAGTATTTTTCTAACAGTTCCTTACCTCTGACGATATTCTCTTCCTTGAATTGTCGTTTAAACCACTGATTGATCTTACTTCTTGCCTGTGCTGATTTTACGATTCCTAACCAGTCTCTGCTAGGTCCTTTTGAATTCTGTGATGTAATGATCTCTACACGATCACCATTCTGCAAATGATAATCAAATGGTACCTGTCTTCCATTGACCCTGGCTCCAACCATCTTATTACCGACTGCACTATGGATTGAATATGCGAAATCGATCGGTGTTGAACCATTCGCAAGGTTTTTGACATCTCCATTCGGTGTAAAACAATATACCTGTTCTGCAAAGAGATCCAAGTTCGTCTTCAGCAAACTTAAAAACTCTTTGTTATCATCCATATCACGCTGCCATTCCAGCACTTCTCTTAGCCAACTTAACTTCTCTTCCTCTTTGTTAAGTCCCTTGGTATTATTATTTTCTTTATATTTCCAATGGGCTGCGATACCATATTCAGCAACACGATGCATCTCAAATGTACGGATCTGAATCTCAAATGGATGTCCTTCTGGTCCGATCAATGTTGTGTGAAGTGACTGATACATATTCGGTTTTGGCATCGCGATATAATCCTTGAATCTTCCTGGGATCGGTTTATACATCTCATGAATGATCCCAAGTGCCGCATAACAGTCCTTAACCGTATCAACCTTGATCCGGACTGCAAATAAGTCATAAATCTGATCGATCGTCTTATGCTGATTGACCATCTTCTTATATATACTGAACATGTGTTTCACACGGCCATCAATCTCTGCCTTAATTCCAGCGCGGTCAATATGTCCTTTCACTTCGTCAACGATTTCCTGAATGAATGCTTCTCTTTCTTCCTTTGCAGAATCAAGAGAGCGTTCTAAATCTTCATAAACATCTGGTTTTAAATATCGAAGTGCCAGATCATCTAATTCAACTTTGATCTTGGAAATACCAAGACGATGTGCGATCGGTGCATAAATATCCATCGTCTCTCTGGATTTCTCTTTTTGCTTCTCTGGACGCATAAACTGCATGGTACGCATATTATGCAAACGGTCAGCAAGTTTGATCAGGATCACTCGGATATCTTTTGCCATTGCAAGAAACATCTTTCGTAAGTTCTCCGCCTGAACTTCGATCTTGTCTTTGGAATAGCTTAATTGTCCTAACTTTGTTACGCCATCAACTAACTGGGCAACTTCTTCCCCAAAATCTCTTACAATATCTTCATGGGTTGTTTCCGTGTCTTCTACTACATCATGAAGCAGTCCTGCCATAATCGTTTCTTTATCAAGTTCTAATTCTGCCAATATGATCGCAACACAAATAGGATGAATGATATATGGCTCTCCAGACTTTCGTTTCTGTTTCTCATGTGCCTTATATGCTACTTTATAGGCACGTTCTACAGCCTCAATATCTTCTTCATCATAAATGCTTTGCATGGTTGTGATCAGCTGTCGTTTCAGTTCCTCAGGCGGTGTGAAACTATCTGGACTGCTGATATCCTTCTTTACACGATTAATGTTTGTTCTGCTTTCTTGTTTCATGCACGGATACCTCTTGTTTCTTTTGATTATTTTTTAAGCTTTGATTCGCAGTAAATACAGCGATATACTTGGTGTTCTCTGTCTGTCAATTTAAACACATGATCGATTTCTTGTTCTACAGATGTAATACATCTTGGATTCTTGCATTTTGCAATATTCACGATCTTCTCTGGAAGTTCTACTTTGTGTTTGGACTTTACACTGCCATTTTCAATGACACATACCGTAACTTCTGGATCTATATAACCTAAAACATCAAAGTTCACTTCAAATGCATCTGAAATCTTAATGATATCTTTCTTACCCATTTTGCTGCTTTTTACATTCTTAATGATCGCAACACTGCAATCTAACTGATCTAATCCAAGACTATTATAAATCTGCATTCCGCGTCCTGCACGGATATGATCTAATACGATTCCATTCTTAATGCTATCAATGTTCATCTGCACTTACCCCCAGTAATTCCATGATCAATGCCATTCTTACATGTTTTCCATTCAATACCTGTTTAAAATAGCAGGCTCTTGGATCGTTATCAACTTTTACAGAAATCTCATTCACACGAGGTAATGGATGTAAAATAGAAAGATCTTTCTTGGCAATCTTTAATTTATCCATATCTAAGATATAGCTATCCTTCAATCTTACATAATCAGCTTCATTAAAGAAACGTTCTCTCTGTACTCGTGTCATATAAAGAATGTCAAGCTGTGGCATCACATCTTCCATCTTATCAACTTCTGTAAATGTGATTCCTTTCTTCTCAAAAACATCTTTCTTCAGATACTCTGGAATCTGGAGTTCTTCTGGAGAAATTAAAATATAATTGATTCCTTCATATCTTGATAATGCTTTGATCAGAGAATGCACTGTTCGTCCAAATTTTAAATCTCCACAAAATCCAATCGTGAAATTACTTAAACGTCCCTTTTCTCTTCGAATTGTTAAAAGGTCTGTCAATGTCTGTGTTGGATGATTATGACCACCGTCTCCTGCATTGATCACAGGGATATTTACATACTGTGACGCTACATATGGTGCTCCTTCCTTTGGATGACGCATCGCAATGATATCTGCATAACATTCAATGACTCTTGCTGTATCTGCAACACTTTCTCCTTTAGATGCAGACGATGAATCAGCAGAAGAAAATCCAAGAACACTTCCCCCTAATTCAAGCATTGCTGCTTCAAAGCTTAATCTTGTTCTTGTACTTGGTTCAAAGAACAGCGTTGCTAATTTCTTGTGTTTGCACACTTCCTGATACTTCTCAGGATTCTTTGCGATGTCATCAGCGCGGTCTAATAATCTATCAATATCTTCCACGCTTAAATCCATCGGATCAATCAAATGTCTCATTATATATTCCTCCTAATGGTTTGTCCTACCTTCAATTCTACATTTTTAGGCACCTAGTGTCAATTCTTTACTTCTGATTTTAGACGAAGAACGCCCTTGTCTACCATAAAGACTGGTCGATACGATAATTTTGACTTTCTAAGTCCCTCTTCTCCAGCATCGTCTTCTCTGTTCACATATTTGAAATCTTCCATCTCATGGATCACAAACTGTTGATTGATCATCGGATAAGCTCCTTGGATATCTGCAAAAGCTTTTTCAATATGAACGATAAATGTATCTTCATTTGATGCACGTTCACCGATTGAAAATCCTACGACCTTTCCTTCCGCACGCAGAACACCTCCGACAAGTCCTAATTCTTTATAATTGATCACACAATTTTTAGAAACACAGATCTCGTCATGTTTCTCTATATCTTCTGGATCACAATTTTGCATCTTCCATTCCATCAGCATTGCCAGTACTTCTAACTGATTTTCATCGGAAAGTGGTTCATAGGACCATTCATGATTTTCTTTAAAACGATTGATATGATTTCTCTTTCCATGAAGTTTCTTTCCTGATAATGTTGCGAGTTTTTCTCTGTCATAAATATATTCTGAGATATCTCTGTCATATTCAATCTCATAAATATCTCCAAATATTTCACGAAACTCTTCTTCCATCTCATGAGTTACACCATGTAATACAAACGGAATCTTTTTTTCTTTGCAATCATCCATAAAATATTGCAATACTTTCTTTTTATTTCCTTTTCCAAGTGGATAACAAAAAGAACCTCCCTCCTCATCAGTATGAGATACAAATAATCCATCTATGATCGCATACTTTACTTGATAAAAAGAACTCCATAAAATAATATTCGCTGTTGCATAATCACAACTTCTTGTATCATCTGCTAAGATACATCGATCAATTTCTTCCTTATCTTCAATTGTTGGTGTTTTAAACTCCATCTTTATCAACTCCATTCTAGTGTTTTCTCGTAATATTTTTATTTGTGATATGGCTGATGATTCAAAATCCGATAAGCACGATAAATCTGTTCTAATATGATCGTGCCTGCCAGCGAACCACTTTGTGTAAATGACGATATATGAAACGGCTTTGCTTCCTCTGATTCTAAATCTCCAATATAAAAATGAAACTTTGAAATCCCCTGTACAGAACTTTCATTAATCAGCTGTGCAAGCCCCGGACTTGTTATACTGTCTCTTCCAGGCAGGATATGATAATGTTCTCCCGGTTCTTTTAATATTTTCTCTACTTGTTTTGCATTCTTCTTATATACTACAGAAACTTTCGCGTATGCACCAAGACGTTTTAGATACTCACCCATTGCTTCCTGATACGTCTTAGGATCCTGTGATTTCTTCTGCAGAATATAAATTTCAAATTTCATCATATCTTTTAATTTCCTTCAAAAAATTGTTTTAATTTTTTATCTTGTTTTAAAGCCAGCTCATATCTTTTGTTGATCTGTTTTGTAAGTTTTTTAATTTCTTTGCTATTCTGGCTTTCTTTTTTTGCATCTGTGATCTCATCCGTATCATGTTTTTGATTATTATAGATACAGAATGTATTCCCTTTCTTCATCACATAATACGATGTCATCCCCGGTGCAAGTGTTTTAATCTTGCGGATCTTCATCTCATATGTTACATAAACGATATAGGATTCATCGTCTGCTCCTTGTTTGATCAGATATGTAAGATTCTTATATGTCTTCACATACTGATGGATTGCCTTTTGATCCTCAGTTAATTCATTCGTATCTTCTACCATATTCTTAAGATTTTCCAGATCATTTTTCTGAACTCTCTCATAATATGTTTTCATAAAATCCTCAACTGCTTTTTTCTCAGTCTCTGAATCTTTCTTCTTCGTTTCCGCTGCATCATTTGTTTCTCTGATCACGCCTTGTGAGGTATTCTTTTGTGTTGTTTGTTGAAAAATCTTTTCATTTGTAAGTCGTTCTTGTTTCATCTGGTCCAATTTCGCATATGCCAAAAAAGCTGCAATAAAAAATAAGATCCAGCTTGTAATGATAACAACAATTGTAGATTTTCTAAGCTTCACGCACATCCCTCCAATCCACCTACAGCAAATTTACAGTATATTATACCTTACCTTGCGAAGCAAGTCCAGTCCGAAGGACTATGCATTCACGAATGCCCTGCGGGTATACCTTATCGAGCGGAGCGAGTCCAGTCCGACCCCAAAATATCTCTTGCTATTTTTTTGAATATGTTGTAATATAATATAGCCTATGCACCAGTAACTCAGTGGATAGAGTGGCAGCCTCCGAAGCTGTTGGTCACGGGTTCAACTCCCGTCTGGTGCATTGCTTTTAATAAACAAATTATTAATAGAAATCAAATATCGTCTTTTAAGAGACTATAGATTTTACTGTTTCTGATTACTAAACAGCAAGGTCTATCGTCTCTTTTTTTGTTATTAAGGAGGAATCATTTTATGGATCAGACGTATATGAAAGAAAAACCAATTTTACCATTATTACTATCAATGGCTCTGCCAATGGTAATCTCAATGTTTGTAAACTCATTGTATAATATCATTGACAGTATTTTCGTTGCCAAGATCAGCGAAGATGCAATGACCGCATTATCTCTTGTATATCCAGTACAAAATCTAATCAACTCAATTGCAGTTGGATTCGGTGTTGGAATTAATGCAGTCATTGCCATGTTTCTTGGTGCAGGAAAAGCAAAGGAAGCCGATAAAACTGCAACTCAGGGATTATTTTTAAATGTCATTCATGGAATTCTGCTTACAATCGTTGGATTAATGATCATGCCATCATTTCTTGCAATGTTTACGAATGATCAAACTGTTATTGGGATGGGATTACAATATTCAACAATTGTATTAATGTTTTCAACGATCATTATGGCAAGTATTTCTTTTGAAAAGATTTTTCAGGCCGTTGGAAATATGGTAATCACTATGCTCTCTTTAATGACTGGCTGTATTGTAAATATCATATTAGACCCGCTTTTGATCTTTGGAATTGGATTCTTTCCGAAACTTGGAATTCAGGGTGCAGCACTTGCAACAGGTATCGGACAAAGCAGTACATTGATCCTTTATCTGATTGTATATGTATTACGCCCAATTCATGTAAAAATCAGAAAAGATTACTTAAAGCTAGAAGCTGTTTATGTTAAGCGTTTATATGCGATCGGAATTCCAGCAACTTTAAATATGGCACTGCCATCTTTCTTAGTATCTGCTTTAAATGCGATCTTAGCATCATTTTCGCAAACATATGTTGTTGTGCTTGGTGTTTATTACAAATTACAAACATTCTTATATCTAACAGCAAATGGAATGATCCAGGGAATGCGTCCGATCATGAGTTATAATTATGGAGCAAAGGAATCAGATCGTGTTCGTAAGATTTATCTTATGACGTTTGAAATCGTTGTTGGAATCATGGCTGTTGGAACGGTTATTTGTTTTGTGGTGCCACAGACACTGATGAGTATGTTTACAAACAATCCTGAAACATTGACAGAAGGTGCGATCGCTCTTCGTATTATTTGTGCAGGATTTATAGCTTCTTCCGTTTCTGTTGTTTCTGCAGGTGCGTTTGAAGCGTTAGGAAAAGGTATCCAGTCTTTTCTGATTTCATTTTTACGTTATGTTGTAGTGATCATTCCTGCTGCATTTGTATTAAGCAAAACAGTTGGAGTGCATGGTGTATGGCATGCTTTCTGGATTGCTGAAATCATTACAGCTGTAATAGCTTTTATTCTTTATTACCAGTTGATCGGAAAATCAGGAAAAAATTAACTAAATTTTGACAGATTGTAAAGAAACGCTTACAATAAACAAAAAGAAAAAAGGAGAGTAAAATTTATGGGACATATATCAACCGTTGAAGTTCGTTATGCAGAAACAGATCAGATGGGAATTGCTCATCACAGCAACTATGCCGTCTGGTTTGAAGTTGCCAGAACTGATTTTATCAAGGCTGTTGGCATTTCTTATACAGATGTAGAAAAAGAAGGAATCATCACTCCATTAACGAGTCTTGAATGTAAATACAAAAAAGCAGCTTTCTATGAAGACCAGTTACAGATTCATGCAAGTCTTACAAAGCTGTCTCCGGTTCGTCTGGAATTCTCTTATAAGGTTACAAGAGATGGGGACCTGATCGCTACTGGAAAAACAACACATGGTATGGTGACAAAAGATTTAAAACCGATCAACGTAAAAAAAGAACATCCGGAAATTTACCGAATGTTCGAAAATGCTTTGGATTAAAGATAACTTAACTGCTCAATTAGAATTAACCGCATTAGTTGATGTGGGAATGTCATTCTACTGAAACTTAATTTTAATTTTCCTTTGGATACAACCTTTGGTGATAATCCGAGGGAACCACCAATAATAAATGTAATATTGTTTATGGACTCCTTGTTCCACTGATCCCATTTCTTCTGGAATTGTTCGGTGGAGTAAGGAGTTCCTTCTATACAGAGAGGAATTACGAAAGATCCTTCTGGAATCTTATCAAGAATTCTTTGACCTTCAATTTCTTTAATCTTTGACTCCTCTTTGTCACTGGCATTATCTGGAGTTTTCTCATCAGGGAGTTCTATGATCTCAAAATTATATTTTTTACGGATGATCTTTGTGTAATGATCGATCAGTTCTCTTAAATATGTTTCTTTGATTTTTCCGACACAGATCATTTGGATTTTCATGTGTTTCGATACCTTTCTTTATAACTTAATCAGCAATTCCCAATAGCCTTTGTGACTGCTGCCAATTCGTCTAATTGCCTCTTGTTTTTTCATCTTATTTAAATAATATTTTACTCTATCCACTGTCCATCCTAATTCCATTGCTATTTCTTTCTGACTTAATGCTGGATTATTTTGAATCACTTGTAAAATTTCGTGATCATTTTTGGTTAATTTTATCGTAGTTTGGGTAGTAGTTTGGGTAGTTTTTGATTTTTCTTCTCTTCGATACATATTCACTCTAAAATCACCATCAAAATCAATTAATTCTGGTTTTTTTAGACCATATTCTTTACATTCCCTAAGAATTCTTGGTATTCCGGTTCCCCATTTTTCGATAATTTTCATATACGCAAATATCTCTACTACTATAATCGTCTTGTCATCAATTGATTGCAACGTTACATCTGGATAAATTTTAGGCTCACAGCTATCTGAAATAGCATTTGTAATAGAATCCATTGTCTGAAAAATCGTATCAGGATTCATACCAACGATATTTAATGTCTTGTCATCAACACCAAAAACAATACGTCCTCCTCTGCCATTTGCAAAAGCTACTACTGTTTTCATATATTTTTCACTTTTTTTGGGCATTTCAACTTTATATTCAATATTTATTGACTCTCCTGAAAACAATTTATTTTTCAATATAACTTCTCCTATCATTATGCATTAAAAATATACTTAATACTATATAAATATAGTTTGAATCATATCATACAATTTTGACATTTACAATATAATTTTCTCATCTTACATAAAAGTGTAGCACATTTCCATAACCCCATCAAACTTCACTCATACAATGACAAGAACCCTCTTTTCATCTGCAATAGATACCTTATTGCAAAAAACATTTTTATGTACTAAAATTGAAATAATAAAATTATTAAACGAGGTAACTAACAATGATTGAAATCCGAAAATTTGAACCCGATGATACAGATGCAGCAGTCAAAATCTGGAACGAAGTTGTTGACGACGGCGTTGCCTTTCCTCAGTTAGATGACTTAGATCATGAAAGTGGTCTTGCTTTCTTTGAAGAACAGACATATACCGGGATCGCTGTTGATTCTGATACAAATGAAATTGTCGGACTTTATATTTTACATCCAAATAATGTTGGAAGATGCGGCCATATCTGTAATGCAAGTTATGCGGTCTCTTCTGCTCACAGAGGAAAACAGATTGGTGAATTCCTTGTCACTGACTGTATAAAACGCGCTCCTGAATTTGATTTTAAAATCCTTCAGTTTAATGCAGTTGTTGCAAGTAATAAGGCAGCTTTACATCTATACAAAAAACTTGGATTTATCCAGCTTGGTATCATTCCAAAAGGATTTTTATTAAAAGATGGCACTTATGAAGATATCATTCCTCATTATCTAACTTTGATCCATTCCTGATCTTCTTTTTTCTCAAAGCTGCCATCCCCGATTCCTAATGCAGATTTTGCTAACATATCAGCATAATCATTATATTTATCATTAGAATGTCCTTTCACTTTCACGAACTTGATCTGCACATACTGTTTCATTTCTTCATAAATTCGTTGATACGCCTGTGTTCCTTCTTTTTTCGCTGCCCATTCTCCTGTGCACCATTTCTGGATCCCTTCATAATCATAATGAATCGCCAGCTTTTTATAGCCATTTTCTTTTGCAAAACGCATGGCCGCTTCAGAACCTTTGATCTCGCCTGCTACATTGCGCATGGTTGCTAATTCTTTATCCGCATAAGGATATGCAAAATAACGTTCTACCCCATCATGCATTAATACCATACCATAAGAAAATCTCTTCTGAGAATGATCATAACTTCCATCAACATATGCAACTAATGTATCTTCATCAATCTGCATCAATTCATTTGCATCTGGATTTAAGAACGCTTCTGCTTCTGCCTTTGTCTTAAATCCTTTGTATCTTGCATTTGGAAATCCCATGACCTGTGCTTTACATGCATCCCATGACATATAGATTCCTGGTTTTCTTCCTTTTTTTACTGCGTAAAATTTTCCTGCCATATATTTCCTCTTACTTCTTTAATAGTCTTAATCCTTATATTATAATTTTCTTTGAAAAGAAAAAATCCTGCATTGCAGGATTTTCCCTAACCTTATGATTCTAGTCGTTATCTCTTCCACCAAATAAAATGACCAGACGAAGCAAGCTCAGAAGTGCTGATGCTGCACCTGCTACATATGTCAGTGCAGCTGCTGATAAAACCTTCCTTGTCTGCCCCACTTCATCTTCGTACATGATCCCTGTACTTCCAAGAATTCGTAACGCTCTTGAAGAGGCATTAAATTCCACCGGAAGTGTTACTAATTGAAAGATCACCGCTAATGAAAATAATAAAATTCCAACATTCAATAATGTCTGATTCATTCCAAGGATCACTCCACCTAGAATAAACAACCAGGAAAGATTGGAACCAAGATTCACAGCTGGAACCATAGCCCCACGGATCTTCAATGGTGCATATCCTTGCTGATGCTGTACAGCGTGCCCACACTCATGGGCTGCAACACCGATCGCTGCGATCGAATCAGATCCATAAGTTGCATCTGATAATCTTAATACTTTATTCTTTGGATCATAATGATCTGTAAGATTCCCGCTGACACGTTCTACCGAAACATCGTAAATTCCTGCCTGATTTAAAATACGTTCAGCAGCCTGAGAACCCGTCAGTCCGCAATGACAACGGACTCTTGAATATCTTCGAAACGTTGAATTCATCTTGGAAGATGCGATCATCGTGATGATCACTCCGATGATGATCAAAATATACGTTGGGTCAAAATAATAACCATAACCGTATGGATACATAAATATCTCCCTTCTTTCTCTGTAACATGTAGATGATTATATCGTTCCTCCTACATGAAATCAAGGCAGTTTAGAAATATTTTATAATCATTTTATTGAATGATTAATTCTTCATATTTTTATAACAAAGAAGCTCTTAATTCGTCTCCTGATTTCGCACTTAAATATGCTGGTGCGATATCAAATACAGTCTTACATCCACTCTGTCCTTCTTTGGAAAGTTTATATGCAGCTCTTGCATATGCAACTAAAACACTTGATGTAAATTCTGGATTAGAATCTAATTTTAAGCTGTACTCGATGATATGTTTGTTTTCTTTTTCCCATCCTGTACATCCACTTCTTAATACAAATCCACCATGAGGGATCTTGCTGTGGTCACGATCTAATTCTTCCTGGCTGATGAAATGTACAGTTGTATCATAGTCTGAGAAGTAGTTCGGCATTGTCTTGATCTCTTCTTCAACTTTCTTCGCATCTGCACCTTCTTCAAGTACTACAAAGCATTCTCTTGTATGCTTCTGTCTTGTTGTAAGTTCTGGATCTTCCCCATTACGAACTGCTTCTAAAGCTGCTTCTACAGGAATTGTGTACTGTTTACCATCTTTGACACCTTCCACACGACGGATCGCATCAGAGTGTCCCTGGCTGACTCCTTTTCCCCAGAATGTATAATCTTTTCCTTCTGGAAGGATCGCGTTTGCATACATTCTATTTAAAGAGAACATTCCTGGATCCCAACCTACAGAGATGATTCCAACATGTCCATATTCTTTCGCTGCTTTATCTACATTTGCAAAATGTTCTGGAATTCTTGCGTGTGTATCAAAGCTGTCTACTACGTTAAATAATTTGGCATATTCTGGTGTCTGAACAGGAAGGTCTGTTGCACTTCCTCCACATAACATTAAAACATCAATCTTATCTTTCCAATCTTCAACATCTTTGACATTACATACAGCTGCACCTTCTGTTAAAATGCTGACTGTCGCTGGATCTCTTCTTGTAAATACAGCTACAAGCTCCAAATCGTCATTCTGTTTGATCGCGCATTCAATTCCGCGTCCAAGGTTACCATAACCCATAATACCAATTCTAATCATTGATTTTCTCCTTTTTGACTTTATTAAACATAGTATATCATTTCTGTGTTTTGCGTTCAATGTATTCTTTTTATGATTTTTTTGCTATAATGATCTTAAAAATTCCCGATGATTCCTGATCCTTCGGGAATATTCTAACAGAAATGAGGAATTTTATCATGTCATTTACCGGCATTTTCAAAGCAAAAAACGGCATTGTCGCTGTCGTTGATTCAAAGGCATCCAGAGTAGAAAATGGGCAATCTTATGAAGACGTTCACAGGAATCCAGAAAAGCTCTTTGTATTCCAAAACGGAATTGCAACAACTTTTGGTGCTAACCAGATTTTAGTCCAGAATCCTTTTGAATTTTCCTCAAAAGTCATTGCCATCGAAGATCTGGTTTATGAATATCTACATTTAAAGAATATCTTAGATGCTTCTTTCTTCCAATCTCTGCTTGTAAAAATGACATCCAACCCAGCCAATACAGAACCTGTAAACTTTCTGGTTGGACGCAAAATCCGTCAAGAAGAATACATCTTAGAACATCATCAAGTACGTTATTGCGCCTACGCACAACGGCTCGCAACCCCAATGGAACATTTCTTTACTGGCGGAGATGAAAAATATCGGGAACACTTTGATAACCTTCCATATCTTTCACAGATCACCTCTGTTGATATATTGCAGAAAACTGTTGCAAAAGAATTGGATGGATTGATTCAATATTATGACCAGCAATCCGAATATAATCCTGTAGGAAAGCCTGTGAAATCTTATGTTTTAAGATAATGCTACTTTATAGTTTTATCTTCGAAAAAGCCTCCGCAAATGCATTATTGATCGGCTCCTGTGCTTCTTTTTGCTGTTTTTTCAAATATCTGTTCACTTCTTTTTTACTCATTCCAGAACCTTGTTTTTCTTTTCTTTGTTTAAATGCAGACAGTTTTTCTTTATACCCGCAAACACATACAAACTTCTGTCCTTCACCTTCTCCGACCATCTCCATCTTCTTGTGGCATACGGGACATCTGGCGTTTGTGACTTTTGAGATCGTCTTTTTATATCCACAGATACGGTCCTGACATACTAGACGTTTTCCGTGTTTTCCATTGACTTCCAATAAAAATTTTCCACATTCCGGGCAGCGGTGTCTTGTAACATTATCATGTCTAAATTTACCATCCGATGTTTTAATATCATTGATCAATGCCTGTGTATAGTCTGAGATTTCTCTCATAAATTTCTGATCATTTTGTTTTCCTTTAGAGATTGCTGTCAGTTTCTTCTCCCAGTCGGCGGTTAACTCTGCTTTTTTTAGATCTTCTGGAACAAGTTCTAACAATTGTTTTCCTTTGGATGTGATATGGATTTCATTTCCTTTTTTCTCAAGAAGATAACTGTTAAATAACTTATCAATGATATCGGCTCTTGTCGCAACCGTTCCAAGTCCTTTTTTATCCATCTGATCGATCAATGTTCCTTCTGTGTAACGCCCTGGTGGATTCGTTGTTCCTTCTGTCATGGAAATCGTTCCAACCGGATATTCTTTTCCTTTGACTGGGATATTTCCTGCTTTGATCGTGTCTTTTGTTTGAGTTTCCTCTTCGTAGAGTTCTCTCCATCCCAGCTGTTTGATATTCTCTGCTTTTGCACGGAAAAGTTCTCCATTTATGCTTGCTTTCACAGAGAGTTGTTCAGAAATTGCTGGTGCTGATAAAACAGCTAAAAATCTTGCAACAACCATATCATAGATCTTTCGTTCATCGGAACTAAAACTTGTCAAGGATGCATACTGCTCTGTTGGAATGATCGCATGATGGTCAGATACTTTTTTATCATTGATAAAACGGCTGCTTGCTTTGATTTCTTTTCTTAATAACGTTGCTGCTGCCTTTTTATATGATCCATTCTGACATGCTTTGATCCTGTCTTTTAATGTGTCTGTCATGTCATTGGTCAAATATCTAGAATCTGTTCTTGGATATGTCAATACTTTGTGATGCTCATAAAGACTCTGCATGATATTTAATGTCTGTTTTGGTGAAAAGCCATAACGTTTACTCGCTTCTTTCTGCAAAGTTGTCAGATCATAAAGTTCTGGAGCATAGTTCTTTTTCTCTTTTTTTGAAACCTCCGTGATCACAAGATCATGACCTCTTAATTTCTTACCAAGTTCCTCTGCCCATTTCTTGTCAGAAATTCTCTGATTTCCTTTCTGATTCTCCCATGTGAATTTCATTCCTGTTGCAAAAATCTTATAACCGTAATATTTCTGCGGTTTGAAACTCTTAATTTCCTGCTCTCGGTTCATGATCATTGCCAAAGTTGGGGTCTGCACACGCCCACAAGATAACTGAGCATTGTATTTACATGTCAAAGCTCTTGTCGCATTGATCCCGACTAACCAGTCTGCTTCAGCTCTTGATCTTGCTGCACGGAAGAGATCATCATATTCTTTTCCCGGTTTTAAATGTGCAAAACCATCTTTGATCGCTTTGTCTGTTACCGAAGATATCCACAAACGGTAGATTGGTTTCTTATTTCCAGACATCTGTAAGATCCATCTGGCAACTAATTCTCCTTCTCTTCCTGCATCGGTTGCAATGATCACATCTTTGATATCATTTCGAAGGAGTAATTTCTTTACTGTCTGGAATTGTTTGGATGTCTTCTTTAACACTGTTAATTTCCAATGTTTTGGCATCATTGGAAGGACATCCATATTCCACTCTTTGTATTCCTTTCCATACTGCTCAGGATCCGCCAGAGATACTAAATGCCCTAATGCCCACGTTACAATATGATCATTTCCTTCGATATAACTATGCGTTTCCTTCTTACAGCCAAGAACTCTCGCAATATCACGCCCAACCGAAGGCTTTTCTGCTAATACTAATCGTTTCATTTTATTATTTAAACCTTTCTAAAATTGTCATCTCAAATTTATTATCCCGACCATTTTAACATATTTTGTGGTATACTGGAATAAAGATATTTTATCGTATTTTTACAGAATTGAGGTATTTACATATGAAATTAATGATCGCATCCGATATTCATGGATCTGCTTTTTACTGTAAACAATTAATCGAAGCATATAAACAAGAACAGCCTGATAAACTACTTCTTTTAGGAGATTTACTTTATCATGGCCCAAGAAATGACCTTCCTAAAGATTACGCACCAAAACAAGTCATCGAAATGCTAAACGCTATCAGCGACCAATTGATCTGTGTCAGAGGAAACTGCGAAGCCGAAGTCGACCAGATGGTACTAAACTTCCCTGTCCTAAGCGAATCCTGCATCCTATACATCGATGGACAAACCATCTACGCAACCCACGGGCACATAAACTCTCCAGCAAATCCTCCAAAATTACATACAGGAGATATTCTGTTGACTGGCCATACCCATATCCCAGCCTGGGAAGAATATGATAACTTTTTATATTTAAATCCAGGATCTGTGTCCATCCCAAAAGAAGGATCCGAACATGGGTATATGATCTATGAAAATAAGAAGTTTTTATGGAAAACCTTAAAAGGTGACGTATATCATACACTTTAACTTTTTTGTTTTCTTATCACATATCTTAATGGTATTCTATAACCTTCATGTATATAAAACAAATAAAAAAGAGATGGAATACGAAACATGAATTTCATGACGGATTTTTTGCAAAACGCTGATCCGCCATGAAATTCAATCGTTTTCGTATTCCATCTCTTTTTTATTTGTTTTATATACTAGAAGATTATATAGTATCATTTGGATTTCACATATAAATTCATCCTCTATTTCTTTCTTAACCCTTAATGATATCATCGATCGTGTCAAATGGGATTCCCTCATTTTCCCCGTTGTCTTTATGCACATGTACAATATCATCTTCTTCTAAGCATCTTGCAAATTCAATCTGCATAAAAATACCTTTGATCTCTCTTCCATTTAATGTCTTTACGATCACATGATCATTTTGTGAAACAAAAAGTTCTTCCTCATTCCCAGCTTCATCTTGTTTTACCAATTTCACTCCTGGTAATACATTTGTAAATTCCATAAAAGTTGCTCCTTTATCTTATAATTTCAGAAAAAATTTCATCAATTGTTCTTTAGCTTTGTTATATGGCATATAACGAACTGGAATATCAATCTTATCTGATTTCTTTATGATACTCTTTTCATGCGTAAATATATCAAAACTTTTCTTTCCATGATAAGACCCCATTCCGCTATTCCCAACTCCTCCAAATCCTAGATATGGAGTTGCAAGGTGAATGATCGTATCATTGATACAGCCACCGCCAAAAGACAACTGTGAAATTACATCTTGTTCTACTTTATCATTTTCTGTAAATAAATACAATGCCAAAGGTTTGTTATGATCTCTGATATACGAAACTGCATCTTCTAATTTGTCATATGTCATTATAGGAAGTAATGGACCAAAAATCTCTTCCTGCATCACCGTGGATTCTTCTTTTACATTCACAAGTATCGTTGGGGCGATCTTTCGAAGTCTTATATCGCCATAACCGCCTTCAACGATCTTTTCATGTTTCATCAATTCCATAATGCGCTGATAATGTCTCGGATTTATCATAGATGAATAATCTTTATTCGACAAAGGATGTTCCCCGATCATTTTATTGATCCAGTATTTTAAGTAGAAGATCAGTTCACTTTCTGCTTTTTTATCTACGAAAATGTAATCTGGAGCAACACAGGTCTGCCCACTGTTTAAAAATTTTCCAAAAACAATTCGTTTTGCTGCCAACTTAATATTGGCACTTTCTTCTACAATGCATGGACTTTTTCCACCTAATTCCAAAGTCACTGGTGTTAAATGTCTCGATGCTTTTTCCATCACGATCTTTCCAACTCGTTCTCCACCAGTATAGAAAATATGATCAAATGACTGTTCCAGAAGTTTTTCACTGATTTCTACTCCTCCATTGATCACAGCAACATAATGAGAAGGGAAAACTTCTCCAATCATCTTCTTTAAAAGACTGGCACAATGTGGTGCGTGTTCAGATGGTTTTAAAACACAACAATTTCCTGCTGCGATTGCTCCGATCAGCGGCTGTAAGGATAAAAGAATTGGATAATTCCATGGGGCTATGATCAATACCTTTCCGAGTGGTTCTTTAATCTTATAACTTTGGGATGGAAACTGGGCAAGCGGTGTTTTTACCTGCTCTGTTTTCATCCATTTTTTTAGATGCTTCTTTGCATAAGAAAGTTCACTTTTTACCATGCCAATCTCTGCCATATAGGACTCAAAAGATGATTTCCCTAAATCTTTGTATAATGCATGTTCCATATCTTCTTCATGTTGTTTGATCGCACATTCCAAGCGCAATAATGCTTTCTTTCGAAATTCGTATTTCTTTGTCTTCTGGCTCTGAAAAAAATGTTCTTGTCTTTTTAACATTTGATTGATTTCCATGATAACCTATCCTTTCTTTCTCTACCTTCACCGCGTTTTATCTTAATTTTACCATATATAGTAAACTACCGCCTCTCTTTTTTATTTATTGCCACTTTTTAAGAAATTCGCTATAATAAATTTGTTTTACAACAACCATATCTTTACAATGAAAGGATTTATACATATATGAAACGTAATATCAGATTAACAATTGAATATGATGGTTCCCGCTATCAGGGCTGGCAGAGGCTTGGCGGTGATTCCAATGCGAATACGATTCAAGGAAAATTAGAGTCTGTTTTATCAAAAATGACTGGAGAAGATGTCAATATCAATGGATCTGGCCGTACCGATGCTGGTGTTCATGCTTATGGTCAGGTTGCCAATTTCCATACAGACTGTATGATGTCTGTTAATGAGATCAAAGACTATCTTACCAAATATCTTCCATCTGATATCGGTATTGTGGAAGTTTCTGAAGCTTCCGAACGTTTTCACAGTCGTTTAAATGCGAAAGAGAAAACTTATCTTTACCGAATTGCAATTCCTGGTGTATCGAATGTTTTTGAACGTAAATACCTTTGGTATTTCCCGGAAACTTTGGATATCAAAAAGATGGAAGAAACTGCATCATTACTGATCGGAACGCATGATTTTAAAGGATTTTCTTCAATTAAGAAAACGAAAAAATCTACCGTCCGTACTATCTATAACATCGAGATCAAAAAGACAAAAAAAGAAATCCAGATCTCTTATACAGGAAATGGCTTCCTTCATAACATGGTCCGGATTCTTACTGGAACTTTAGTAGAAGTTGGATGTGGAAAAATAAAACCAGAGGATATTACAAAAGCACTGAAAAGTACAAAAAGAAGCGATGCAGGGATTACTGCACCGCCTCAAGGGTTATTTCTGGTTTCTGTGGAGTATTAAGATCTAATCTTATTCTCCCCAGACTTCCTCAGCAATTTCTTTCACTAATTTTAGTTTTGCCCACTGTTCTTCTTCTGTTAATTTATTACCGATCGCACAAGAAGCAAATCCACACTGTGGGCTTAGGCATAGTCTTTCCAAAGGAATGTATTTTGCTGCCTGTCTGATTCTGTTGATTACTTTTTCTTTGTCTTCAAGATCTGGTTTCTTTGTCGTGATCAGACCAAGGACAACTTTCTTGTCTTCTGATACTTTCTTAAGTGGTGCAAATCCTCCAGATCTTTCATCATCATATTCAAGGAAAAGTGCATCAACATTTTCTTTTGCAAATACATAGTCTGCAACTGTATCATATGGACCACTTGTGAAGAATGTAGAATGATAATTTCCACGACAGATATGGGATGTAATTACCATATCTTCTGGTCTTCCTTCTAATGCAAGGTTGTTCACAGTAAGCAGCTGTTTCTTCACATCTTCAAGATCAATTCCTAATGCTTTATATCTTTGTTTCGCAGCATCTCCCACGATCGCTCCCCAAGTACAGTCATCTAACTGAAGATTACGGCATCCTGCCTTATAGAACTGTTTGATCACATCCTGATATGCAACACCAATATCCTGAATCAATTCTTCATTTGTCGCATAATATTTTCTTGTCGTTTCAATGTTTGTTGGAACGATCATTTGCTGAAACATCTGTGCTGGTGCAGGAATTGTATATTTTGCAATTGTATTTTCATCTTCAAACTGTTTTAAATATCTGAAATATTCTACAAATGGATGCTTTTTCGCTTTGATCTTTCCTACCAGATAAGTGTCTTCTAAAGAAGCTAATTCTCCATCGAACTGTACTCCACTTCCTGTCTGTTCATGTGCTACACCCTCAAATCCCCACATAAAATCTAAATGCCAGTAAGTTCTTCTGAACTCTCCGTCCGTAATCACATGATATCCTAATTCTTTTTGTTTTGCTACTAATTTTGCGATCTCTTCATTTACGATGTTATCGTATACTTCTTTTGTGATCTTGTTTTCGTTATATTGTGTTGTTGCTTTCTTTAATTCTTCTGTTCTTAAAAAGCTTCCTACATAATCATATCGAAATGGTTCTTGTAATTTACTCATTTTCTGTCGTCTCCTTTTTGCCTTGTTTTTTAAGTTGTATATAGTATATCATTTCAACATCATCTTTTAAAATATATATATTTAGCGGTTTGCCATAGTTTTAAGTTATAGCAATGGAGTACCTAGGCAGTGTTAAAGTAAATTACATTTTATACAGGATATGCTTCTTCATTTCCTTCTGTAACATCAACTTTCTTTTCCTGTGCATCGCGATATTTAAAATACTCTGTAGCAACCTGATGGAATAAAGCATAACTTAATACATCTTCATCCTGTTCTTTATAAGCTGCTACCTCCTTTTCTTGTTCTTTTGTATTTTAATTTTATCGTGGTATTTCATCGGAATTTCCTATGATATAAAGTTAAAAAAGGGCCTGCCTATCCTACGGATATGCAGACCCTTTTGTCATGCTTTACTTTAAAAATATATGATCCAAAATTAAAATAATCCTTCTTCATTAAAATAATCAATTCTCATCGCATGACGCACATCTTTCATTGTTTCCTGTGCTTTTGCTCTTGCGGCTTTTGTTCCCTGCTGAAGAATCTCTGCAACTTCTGGAAGTTTTGCTTCCCACATCTTTCTTCTCTCGCGGATTGGTTCTAATTCTGCCTGAAGCACTTTGTTTAAGAACTTCTTCACTTTGACATCTCCAAGTCCTCCACGCTGATAATGGGCTTTTAATTCATCTAAGTTATTGTATTCTGGCCAGAATTCTTCAAAGTATTCTGGTTTACAGAACGCATCTAAGTAGATAAATACTGGATTACCTTCTACCTGTCCTGGATCTTCAACCCTTAAATGATTTGGATCTGTAAACATGGACATTACTTTCTTCTTGATATCCTGTGGTTCATCAGATAAGTAAATACAGTTTCCAAGAGATTTACTCATCTTCGCTTTTCCGTCGATTCCTGGAAGTCTTAAACATGCCTGATTGTCTGGCAGTACGATCTGTGGGTCTGTTAATGTCTCTCCATATACAGAGTTAAACTTGTGTACGATCTCTTTGCACTGCTCTACCATTGGCATCTGATCTTCTCCTGCTGGTACGACCGTTGCTCTAAATGCAGTGATATCTGCTGCCTGACTGATCGGATATGTGAAAAATCCAACTGGAATGCTTGCTTCAAAATTCTTCTGTTTGATCTCTGCTTTTACTGTTGGGTTACGCTGCACTCTTGCAACTGTAACTAAGTTCATATAGTAGAAAGACAGTTCTGTAAGTTCTGGTACCATAGACTGAATAAAGATATTGACTTTCTCTGGATCTAACCCACATGCAAGATAATCAAGTGCTACCTGCATAATGTTCTGTCTTACTTTCTCTGGATGTTCTGCATTATCTGTTAATGCCTGGGCATCAGCGATCATGATATAAATTTCGTCGAATTTACCAGAATTCTGCAGTCTCACTCGTTCTTTTAAAGATCCTACATAATGTCCAACATGCAGTCGTCCCGTTGGTCTGTCTCCTGTTAATATTACCTGTTTCATTATTTTCTCCTTTTCCGCTTTCCGTATAGACTTTGTACGTCTTCTCTTATGATCTATACTTTTATATTTTATTGTAAAATCAAATGCGTAAAGTGTCAATATTTCATTGTGAAAAGATTTTTGCGTGTCCGCACTAGAAAGACATTCATTTCTGTAAAAAAGACATTTTGTATTGACTTAAGGAACAAAAGTAAATATAATAGATGAGATTGATTCTTTATTTTTAAGAAAATATGATGTAAGTATCAAAATATCACTTAAAAATAAAAAAATAATGAAAGAAGGAATTTTTAAAATGAAAAACTTATTACAAAAGTGGAATAGCTTAAGTCTGATCGTAAGAATCTTAATCGGTCTGATCATCGGTGCTATTCTTGGTGTAGCTGCTCCAAAAGCAACAGGGCTTGCTCTACTTGGAGATTTATTTGTTGGTGCTCTTCGTGCTGTAGCCCCAATCCTTGTATTTGTACTTGTCATTGCTTCTTTAGCAAATTCTAAGAGCAACGGTGCAAAAAATATGCGTATTGTTATCATCCTTTATATGCTAACAACTTTTATTGGTGCTGTTGTCGCAGTATGTGGAAGTTTTCTCTTCCCAATCACATTACGTCTTGGAAAAGCTGCTACATCTGAAGCCGCTCCTCCAACGGGTGTGTTAGAAGTATTAAAGAACTTATTAATGAATATCGTATCAAACCCTGTTGATTCCCTTGTAAAGGCAAATTACATCGGTATCCTTGCATGGGCTGTTGTTTTTGGACTTGCATTAAAAGCTGCAACTCCTGGAACTAAAAAAGCTCTTCATGATATCTCTGCTGCAGTTACAAAAGCTGTACACTGGATTATCAACTGTGCTCCATTTGGTATTCTTGGACTTGTATATAACACTGTATCTACAAATGGATTAAGCATCTTTACTGATTATGGTAAACTTCTTGCCCTATTAGTTGGATGTATGTTATTTACTGTATTTGTAACAAACCCAATCATCGTATTT
>OFMJ01000277.1_pt1 | contig 59350 bp, 34 predicted proteins | sample 1541801 | NCBI WGS metagenome assembly OFMJ01 (sample SAMN04209234, study PRJEB22552) | human gut metagenome | biome: gut; material: feces | host: Homo sapiens | place: USA: Oklahoma
CGCCTGTTTTTCTTTGTTAAAACCACCCGAAAAAGAGCATGCAGATGCCCATCAGCACCGGCTGGTGCAGGAGATAAATCCAGATGGTGTACCGCCCCACGAACGCCAGAGGCGGCAGATGCTTTTTGTAGAAAAAGGCCGGCATCTTGCCTGCTTTGACCGGAACACCAAAAAAGGCTCCGGCCAGAAAAACAAACAGCCAGGGGAAAAGCGGAAAATAATCGGCAGAGGCAAAACCCGCGCCGGTGATTCCAAACGGGAAAAACAAGCCGCTTTGGGTCAGAAATTCCGGATAATCCAGCGTGAACAAACCGGGGAGCCCAAAAAAGCCGTCTTTCATGCTCCAAGTGAGGATGAGGAGCAAAACGCATCCCACAAGGCCCGCCCAAACGGGAACACGGTCCAGAAACCGCCCGAACAGCCCGAACAAAACCATGCAGACGCCCAGCAGATGAAGCACCCCGAACACGATGGGGTCGTTCGGCAGGGCGACGGCGGTCACATAGGTCATGACCATACCAAGCCCAAAGCATTGCACCCCACGCTTTAAGTTATTGCGCGAAAAGCGGCAGGCCGTACCCGAAATGAAGATAAATACGCCGGCAAAAAAATCCCGCAGCATATTTAATCCCGGTGAGTAAAACAACGGGATATTCACTCCGTACAGCACAACGATATCGTAGAAAAAATGGTAGATTACCATGAGGAGGATAGAAAGCCCACGCACCTCATCTAACAGCCATACCCGTTTGTTTTCCTGTTCCAAAAAACGCCGCCTTTCCTGAAAACGCGGGGCAGAAACGCTGTTCTGCTCCGCGCCGTTTTTTATTCCATACAGCCGTATGCCACCGAACGCACCCGGTGATGATGATACTCTTCGTCGTTGGGCATCATTTGGTGCATATACACGACCGAGAACCCGTCTTTCGGGTCGATGGAGGCCCATGTGCCCGCCGCGCCGGTCCAGCCGAATTCGCCCACCGGCATGTTGGTGACGCCTGCCGGCTCCACCATGGTGCGCACGCCGAGGCCGTAACCGTAACCCTCGTTGTAGGAATTGGTAAAGTCCTTCATCTGCGCGTCGCTTAACATGTTCCGGCGCATCAGGTCGATGGTGTTGCGGCCAATGTACCGTCTGCCTTCGTATACGCCGCCGTTCGCGAGCATCTGAGTGAACTTGATGTAATCCCGCACGGTGCCGAACAGCCCCGCTCCGCCGCCTTCGTAGACCGCGTCCGGCTGATGGTTGCGGTCCGCTTCCGTCTCGACCGGGACGAATACGCCGTTTTTCTCCCGGCGGGTCATCTGGCACATCCGCTGTTCGATATCGCCAAAGAAACGGTAACCGGTGCTTTCCATACCGAGTGGTTCAAACAGCTCTTTTTTGAGGAACTCGCCAATGGTCATGCCGGAAGTTGCCTCAACCAGCGCCGCGACCATCTCATGGCCGAAGCCGTACGCCCAATGGGTGCCCGGGTCGAACCGTACCGGGACTTCCGCCATGGCACGGACATCATCCTGCAGGGTATACTTTCCTTTTGCAGCCAGCTCCTCACGGACCTTACGCATAGCCTGTTCAGTGTAAGAATTCCCGCTGGGATACGGCAGACCGACCGCCATATTGAAAGTATCCCGCACCAGCATGGGGCTTTTCGCCGGGCGGATGGCCACTTCGCCGTTCGGGCGGATCTCAGCCACCTGCGTGTTCTTATACTCGGGAAAATAGTTGTAATACGGCTCATTGAGCAGGAATTTTCCCCGCTCAAACTGCATCATCGCCGCAGTGCAGACAATGACTTTGGTCATGGAAAACAGCCGGTAAACGGTATCCTCCGTGATCGGCCGGCCGGTCTTCAGGTCAGCGGTGCCGTAATACCCCTCGTACAAAATCTTACCGTTCTGCGCCACGGCACAGCCGCAGCCGGGAACGGTATTTCCCGCGAACTGTTTGAGCAGTTCGTCTAAATGCTGAAACGTTGCCATCATGATTTCTCCTTTGTTGTGTAAAGCTTGGTGTGTTGTAATCTTTTAAAACCAGAAATATATCTTTTCTACTTTGTATTATAACAATTCCTCCGCTTTATTGCAACCCAACCGCGTCGACAAAAACCGTTATAAAAAAAGAGTGCCTTCCCTTAAGAAGGCACTCCCACCGCTGCAAAAACCGTCTGAACACGGTGCAGTCTTGCCGTTTAAAAAAATCCTCCCGAAAAGGTTTTATCCCACAGGGTGAGAACCGACGTAATCTCCTGCCGGGTCACTGTAATAGATACCTGACCCGCATATAACTGCTGCAAACCGGATTCGTCCAGTTCCAGTACCACCAGGTCGCCGGGGAAAACAGACAGCCATCCGGGAACCGAAACGGTTCTCGCGGAAGCATCCACCATGCTTTCGTAAAATAAATACTTCGCGTACCGGCTGTGATTCGCCGCCCAGGAACGCTCCGGGTTTAAATAAAGTTCCCGCACGCACTGATAATATTTGGCGGTTTCGTTTTCGTAAGACTCATCATACAATCCTCCGAAATCATCTTCTCCGGTATAAAAATGCACTCTGGATACCATCTGATTTTGAAACGACGGCGCCGCACTTAAAAACCGCACTCCGTTCTGGGAATGGTTGGAAAGGGTGATGGTCTTCCCGGTAAAAGGGGTAAGCACAATGTACCCGTCATGAGAAACGAACGGCACCCTGTCATAAGCCTGAACAAAATACTGCACCACGCAGTCCCAGCAGGATTGCTTTTCAGAGATGAGCATAATGCCCATTGTGGTTCCGGCATCCAGTCCGTCAAGGTCAACACCGCGGATTCCGTAAGGCGCGGCATACCGGTTAAAAATATCATCTGCGGTCACCCGAAAATACGCATAGGGCACCACCTGATTGTCAGACATCTGGTAACCCGGCTTGCTTTTACAGGAAAGACGGAGCAGTTTGTCACCGTCTCCTTCCGCTTTCTGGTGTTCCACAGCCCCTTCGAAAAACAATGAGTCATCCGCATACACCATACAGGTAAGCAGTTTTTTATCCTGAAACGGAACCAGCAGTTCCATCTCTTCATATGGCAGAAGAAGCGAAGAATCAAACGAAAGGGTTTCCGGCATTCCCAAGGTAACCGTACTGCCATCCACCGTTTTTGCGGTAACCGAAAATTTTGGAGTTTTAAAACTCATTGGGGCACCTCCACAAAGCAGAAGCTGTAACGAATTCCGCTTTCCGCGGCGTTCTGTTCAAGCGTGAGCTCTGAAAAGCAGGCCTGAAACTGCTCGTCCTCCACCACAAGTGTATTGGCGCCGCCCAGTTCAAACGCCTTTTTCAAGGCAGATACATATTCCGCGGCGTTCTCACCCCAAAAAATCCCTTCCCCGGTCACGCGAACTGCCTTTACCCCGTAATCCTGCACAATGCTGCCGCAAAGCGGAGAAAAGCGTTCAGAAATCTCTCTGCTGCGGACTATTTTAAGCGTTTCCGGATTATAAGGGAAGGTGACCGAGCCGTATTTCATCTGCGGCATTCAAACGCCTCCTTTTATGATTTCAAATAAAGCATGTCCAGAACTGCCGTAGCAGTCCGAATATAGGTGTGACGGTCTGGGTCCACCGAAGCGGAAGAACACGCAAGCGCGCGCACATCATATCCGCTGTCAAATAACAGCGCGGCACACAGGCGGTCGAACAGGTCCATGCAGTTTTGTTCGGAACAGCGAATCGGGCAGGACAGGTAAAATTTAACTGAAAGGCTCATCCGTTTGCCCGTTTTTCCGTTTTCCACCAAACCGCCCAGCGCCGCACCGGTCAAAGAGACAGCGGCCGCTTCAGCTACTACCTCCGAACCGGACGGCGCAGCCTGCACCGTCTCACCCAAATAAGCCCGTTTGACGGTCACCCCGTCAAACCGACCGCTTTGCCGCAGACTGACGCACAAAGAATCAATCAGTTCATCGAATGTATTCATCGCTCTTCCTCCGTTTCACGGAGCAGCGCCCAGACATATTCGATCGCTTTTCCCGCGCTGACAGCCCCGCTCTCCTCTACAAGGTAGCTTGCTCCGCCGCTGTAAAGCATCGTGCCGGCAGCCGGAGGCCGCTTTCCGGAAACCGAGATATACACATATCGGTTTTCCTGCGGGGTGCCGTACAATCCGGTGCGAATCCCTGCGATCTCATTTCCCGTGCAGGGTGTGATCAGTCCGGATGATGTTTTCATCCGGTTGTCCTCACGGTAATGCACCGGCTTTCCACTGCGTGCAAGCATGGCATGGAGCGCTTTATTCAGTGACATAAACAACCTCCTTCAAATGTGTGTTCCCTATACCGAGCGAAACACAAAATCCGCATCCGTGAACAATGGAGCGGCGAGCTGTAAAAACTCATCCCGCACTGCCGCCGCGGCATCGACCGAACTGCCCGGGTCAGCTGAAACGGTCACATCACCCGTTTTCACGCTCTGCACGCCGCCGGTATTCGCGCTGATGATGCTGTACCGGTAAAACGCCAGTGCCGCCGCGAGATGTTCCAGCAGATCGCTGTGCTGTTCCGGCTTTACCTCCGCGCGCAGTTTGGAGATGATTTCCGACTGCGCAAGGCGCATGAGCGGCAGCTGCCGCAACGCCTCATCCATGGGCAGGCCGGTCATACTGCAGAACAGCCGGCAGATGGTTGAAAGGTTCATCCGGGTCCCTCCGTTCCGCTCAAATGCTCATTTTGCGCACCGCGCCGGAAAAGATCTTGGAAAATCCCGCAATCGAAGTGATCGCCGCGCGTTCCAGCTGACGGTCGATGAGTTTGTCGTACTCTACGAGCACATCTCCCGCGCAGACCATCTCAAGCGCACAGGTCTTATCCAACGCAAGAAGAAGGTTGCTGTCCAGCGTGGAAGATTTTACCAGAGTTGCGCCAAGCGGGGTGACCAGTTTGCCGGTACCGTGGAAATTAAGGCCCGCCGTCGCGTCCTTGACTTCATCCAGGTTGAGAATCTTGCCCATCGCGTCGGTACCCGCGACAATGGCGTTCATCTTAAAATCACCCAGCTCGTTCCAGAGTTTGACAAGGTCGGTATAGCCGAAGCTGTCCGAACCCATCTCTACCTCAGCCGCCGGGTTGCTGTTTCCGTCGCCGTCCAGAAGCACCTTGACCGCATCCCCAAACTGGGATTTCGCGATGTACGCGCCGATCTGTTTGAGCGCGATGGTAAACAGGTCGAGCTTCTGGAAGCGGATGGCTTCATAGGAAGCTTCCAGCATCCGGCCGCGTTTGGTCAGCTTAACAAGCTTTTCCTGTTTTTTGATGGTGGTAGTGGGGATTGCCGCACCCTCCGCCACCTGTTTGAGTTCCTGTGTCTCCTCATCGCACGGGATGGTGATGCTGCGGTAGTCCATGCCGTTGATGAGGGTGCGGGTGGCGATGATCTCGTTGAGACTGTCCGCGTCATGGATTCCCTGTGCGACCGCGCGGGAGATGTATTCCGGGAACAGAGCGGAAGAATCCGCCGTGCTGAAAAATTTTTCAACCATGTCGGAACCGGAGCCGGCTACCCGGATGCCATAACGCTTGAGCTGACGCTGGTAAGCGTCCAATCCTTCCAGGTCACTGCCCGCGTAGTTTTCCGAAGGGTCCAGCTCTTCCAAAACCTGGGTAAAGCTTTTGCCCGCGACATGATACATGCCTTTTTCCAGTTTAATGCTGTCGTAAGTCATATTTGAACCTCCTTGTTGTTTTCATCCGCTCACACAATGAGCGTTACCATATTGGCGGATGTGTCCTTTTCCACAATCAGCGCGGCAACGCCGCCCTCCGCCGCTTTTTTGACGCCGTTGTTCCCGTCCGGAACAATCTGCGCGCGGCCGAGTTCCAACGAACCGTCGGTGCAGGGCAGCTCCATGGCGCCTTTGATCTGCACGCCAACATATCCGCCGTTTTTGGAAACGACCTGGCCGCAGAAGCCGTCGGAATCGCCCGCTTTTTCCACGGTGCCGTTTTCTGAAATTTTCACCACATCGCCGAGTTCGGCCGAAGCGGTCTGAAAGGTGGCGACCAGGTCGCCGATCCCGTTAAAACGCACGTTCATCTTCATCTCTCCTCTAAATCATGTAATCCTGTTTATCATCCGGCGTGGTCTGAACCTGAGCGGAAAGCTGCGGCGGTTCGGGCGCCGTACTGTTCCATCTTTCACGGTAAGCGTCCCGAAGCGCCTTGAGCGATTCCGTATCTTTCATTCGTTCCACGATCTGCTTGGTCACTGCCACCTGCGCAGGTTGGTCGGTCATACAGCTCAAACGGATAATCTCCTGCCGCAGTTCCTGGGTGTACACGTCGCCCAGATACGCTTTCCGGCGAAGTTCTTCCACCGTGCGGCAAAGTTCCTTCTGTTCCGGTTCGCTGATCATCAGCTCCTGCCCGGACGAAGCAAAGCATTTGAGCAGTTCTTCACCGCTGCGCACCGAGCCACCCATGCCGTGTTCTTTTACCACGCCCGCGGCACGCTGGGCCGGAACAGCGACAAACGACCATTCGTACGCGTCGGTCGGGTCATCCAGCAGAACATGACAGGGCACCCCGTTATACACCTCACCGATGCGATGGGAACAGCCTTCCTTCCTGCGGTCCGCGCCGCAAACCGAGCAGACCGCTTTCGCCACACTGCACCCTACGCTGACCTCTTTTTTAATGCCGGCGTCAATCTCCAAAATCAGTTCCTCTGTTTTCGGACTGCGCACCATGTACGCCTCCGCTTTCAGGCAGGTGTATGACTCTCCCGCCGTCGTCCGGCGTTCCGGTTCGGTCATCACACGGGCATCGAAAATACGCGCCGTCTGGTTCTCGCCTTTGGGGTCGTGGTCAAAAATGCCGGTACGCCCCAGAAAGAGAACGGCGAGCCGTTTCAGTGCCGGAATAGTAAAACGCTCCCCATCCCGGTCGATCTCGTTATCACACAGAATCACTGAGAAGGTGTAGACCTCCCCCGGGGAAAGCTCCCTTCGGCTGTATCGGCTAATCTTCTGCATCTGTTCCGGCGAAGGGGAGTTCTGCGCGGTTTTTACCACAAAACCTTCTTTCATTCTATTCACTCCTTTCTTCTGCTATGCCGGGATACAATGTCTCAGCTTGTGCGTCGTAAAGCCGCGCCTTGGCAAGTTCCACCGCATCCTGCAGGTTGATGTCGCTCCAGATGACCTCCGGCTGTTCAAAGTATCCTCTGGATACAAGAAATACCCGGCAGATCTTCAAAATGACCGGCGTGATCACCCGGCGGTAGTACTCCAGTTCACTGGTGAGAATATCCGCCTGCTGGGTACTCATCCGTTCGGACGTCGACCAGGAAAAGCCGAGGATAAACGGCGGAAGCGACAGTTTTGCCACAATCTGTTCCAGCAGCTGCCGGACCGGCACCTCACTGTCGATGATCTGGTTGTCCGCGCCGATAACACGGATGTCCACATCACCCACCGAAATAAAATCCTTAATCTGACCGTGTTTAGCCGCAGCCATTCCGTCCGACCACTCGCGGGCGATTGCCGCGGCGCGTTCTCTGGCGTTGGCCTTGTCCATCAGGTCTCCGGACGGTTTATAGGTCACCGCATAACGAAGGTTTCCCATCCGCTCAAAGTTCTGACCGATCGACTGGAAAATCTTCATGAGAATGCCGCTCACGAACGGGAGCCCGCGCAGCAAAGAAACACCAGTCACTTCGCCTGCCGGCGGATTGAGCGCGGAAAATAAAATCAGTTCCGGCCGGCGGAGCGGTTTGGAGCCTCCCACGCTCCGCAGCAAAATCTCCGGAGCGAGCGGGTCTTTTCCCTGCTTCACTTCCACCCGTTCGAGCGGCGCGTGGTAAAGCCCGGCAATCCCGCTCCCATCCCGGACGGGCAGAATCTCGCCCAGCGCGTTGCCGTAGGTGAGCAACTGGTCGAGATACGCCGCCATGAACAGGTTGAGTCCTCTGCCGCTTGCCCCTGCGGGAACATCCTCACAAAACTGCCTCAATTCCCGCTCTGCCGCCGGGTTTTCACAGCCGACGGTAAAGTCGCCCACAAGCCGCACGATTTTCTGAATAGCCGCGTCGATGACGGGAATATGCTCGCGAAGCCCTTCATACAACCGCAGTTCCGCAAGTGACAGCGGCGCATGGCGGCTGTGTCCGGCGTTCCACGGGATTGGGTCGGCAGTCCGGGCAAGCTGCGCGGCAACTGTTGCCGGCGCTCTTCTTTTTTTCAACAGTCCCAAATCAATCCCTCCTTTCTCAAATCTTCTTACGACCGCTCGCAGGACAGCACCCAGAACCCATCATCCGGCTTAGCGATAACCGTGCTGACAAAATAGCGGATGTCGTCCATTGCGTGGTCGTGCTGTTTGACCGGGCGGTCCTCCCGGCAGTTATCTTCCCAAACATACAAGGAAAACTCCCGGATGGAATCCTTACAGCGTTCGGAAAAACAGATTTTCCCCTCGCTGAGCGCATCACCGACCCGCCGGATGCCGTCAAGCACATCATTGCGCGCCGGGCGGACGGTAAACCGTCCGTGGCGGCGGATGCACTCGATAAAACTGGCGGCAGACGGGTCTACCAGCACAAAACGGATGCTCCGTGTTCCCGCTAGCTGTTCCAAAGCACGATAGTGTTCTTCATCGGTGCGCTGGCGCTGCTCCCGGCGGGAGTCAAAATAATACTCATCCACCCGGCACCAGATGCCGTTTTTGAGCCCCCACAATCCAAATGAAGAGGGATTGACTGTTCCATAGTCGCAGGAAATCACATATTCCTCATAGCTGCTGTCTGGCAGGACACGCACATGGTCACGGACCGAAAACATAGGGTACACAAGCCCTTCCGCGGCGACCCATTGTCCCTGTACGAAACGCTCGTAAAACGTACCGGTGTAAAGGGCCTCGTACCGCTTTCGTATTTCCGGGGAAAGGGCGGGATTATCCTCCATGGTAAAATGAAGGTAAAGCGCGTTTTTTTCTTCGGCTTTTTGAATCCACTCGGTATAAAACCAGTGAAACGGATGTTCCGGGTTGCAGTTGAACCAGAGCTTAGATCCCGTGACCGAACAGCGCGCGAGCGCCTGTTCCACAAACGAACGGGGCATGAGCGCCACCTCGTCCAGCAGAACTCCCGCCAGAGTGGTTCCCTGTATGAGCGCAGCGGAGCCCTCATCCTTTCCGCCAAACAGGTAAAACCGGTTTTCTCTTCCTTTTTTTGTGAGGATGAGCAGATTTTCCGCCCGTTTTTCCCGGCAACAAAAACCCAGTTCCCGCAGCGTCTGGATCAGGGGGGTGGTCACATTCCGCCGCAGAGAGATCAGTGTTTTTCCGCACAGAGCAAACGACTGGCAGTCGTATGTGGAAAATGCCCACAGTACAAAAGAAAGAGACATGCAAAGGGTCTTTCCGCTTCGCACCGCGCCGTCGCAGATGATCGCGTCATAGCCGCGGTAAGGGCTGCCCGCACACCACCAGGTCAATGCTTTCATCTGCTTTTTACTGAATGTCTGAAAGGTCATCTGCTAATTGGGATTCCTGCCGCAAAGCTGCCGCACCCTGTTCCAGCGCATCATAGAAAGAACGTGATTTTTCTTCTCCGCCCTGCTGCGTAAGAATCTCATGGAGCAGTTCCAGAGCACGAAGCCGGTCATAAAATTTGACTTCCAGCCGGTTTCCGTCGTATTTCAGTTCCGAAACGCCGAACAAATCGGAAAGCGGGAAGGATGTTTTTTCCCCGTTTTCCCTGTCAAGCAGCTGCTGTACATCGGCACAGGGAACACCCAGCGCCAGGCGCTTTAATCCGGCAAGCAGATGGAAATGATCATCGGGTTTTTGCCCGTACCGCCGTTTGATGAATTGAATTGCGCGTTCGTCCTGCAGAAGCAGCGCCGCTTTTGCAAGTCCGCTTTTTCCACGGTAGCCAGCACAGGCAGCGGCCTGTGCAAAATCTCCCAGTTCCGCGTACAAAACACAGAAGCTCCTTTCTTCGGGCGACAGTTTTTCCGTAGTCATCCGAATTTTCACCCCCTTCCATAAACATCCGTTTTTAACCGTAAAATTGCACGCCGGTGTGCAATTTTTGGGCTTTTTTTGAAAATTCGTCCTGAAAAGTCCTACTTTCAAGCGGGAAACCCTTCTTCAAATATGGATTTACCTTGACATTGTCCCTGGTTCGTACTACAATATTTATTGTGAGAAATTTTATCATTTCTCGGTTTATTTACTTGTTTTGATTACTTTTTCCCATATTTTTTGGTAACAGTTCACAAAAATCGAAACAATCAAAAACAATGAAAGGGAGGTTTATGCTTGTAAGATGGATACCACAACCATATTGTTCTGTGTGATCGCGTTTTTTGTTGGCGGTCTGGTTTTTGGTGTCGCCGCGTTTTTTGTCGGCGTTAAGTATAGAAAACGTGTCGCGGAAGCAGAGATCGGCAGCGCAGAAGAAGAAGCGAAGCGGATCGTTGCGGAAAGCGAAAAAGAAGCGGACAGTAAAAAGCGCGAAGCGCTTGTTGAAGCCAAAGACGAAATTCACAAAATGCGTACAGAAGCAGAACGTGAAATCAAAGAGCTTAGAAGCGATGTCAACCGTCAGGAACGCCGGGTTCAGCAGAAAGAAGAATCACTTGACCGCAAGCTCGATAATGTGGAACGGAAAGATGAACAGGCGCAGAATCGCCTGAAACAGGCAGAAGAAAAATTAAAAGAAGCAGAGATCATTAAAAAAAGTCAGCTGGAACAGCTGGAGCGCATCTCAGAATTGACGGTCGATCAGGCAAGACAGCAGCTGCTTGATACACTGGAAGGCGAGCTGGTTCACGAAAAGGCTCTCAAAATCCAGAATTTTGAACAGCAGTTAAAAGACGAGGCGGACCAGAAAGCACGCGAAATCGTGTCGTTGGCTATTTCCCGCTGCGCCGCAGAAACCGTTTCGGAAGCGACCGTTTCAGTCGTATCTCTTCCGAATGACGAGATGAAAGGCCGCATCATCGGCCGCGAAGGGCGGAACATCCGCACCATTGAAACCCTCACCGGCGTTGATCTCATCATCGATGATACGCCGGAAGCCATTACCCTCTCCTCACACGATCCGGTCCGCCGTGAGATCGCACGGCAGGCACTTGAACGGCTCATTACCGATGGGCGTATTCATCCGGCCCGCATTGAGGAAATGGTGGAAAAATGCCGCCGCGAGGTGGAACAGAAGATCAAATCCGAAGGTGAACGTGCTGTTCTGGAGACCAATCTCCACGGCATCCACCCCGAACTGGTCAAGCTGCTCGGCCGTCTGCGTTTCCGTACCAGCTACGGTCAGAATGTGCTTAACCACTCCATTGAAGTGGCTTATTTCGCCGGCATGATGGCATCTGAACTGGGTGTTGACCCGGTGCTCGCCCGCCGCGCGGGGCTGCTGCACGACATCGGCAAGGCACTCAACCACGAGATCGAAGGCTCTCACGTTGAAATCGGCGTAGACGTTTGCCGCAAGTACAAAGAAAGCAACGAAGTGATCCACGCCATTCAGGCGCATCACAACGACGTGGAACCTAAGACTGTTGTCGCGTGTCTGGTACAGGCTGCTGACGCCATCTCCGCCGCTCGCCCGGCCGCACGCCGTGAGAACTTGGAAAACTACATCAAACGGCTTGAAAAGCTGGAAGAAATCGCGAACTCCTTTGAAGGTGTAGAGAAATCCTTCGCCATTCAGGCAGGACGCGAAATCCGCATTATGGTCAAGCCGGAGGTAATCAAAGACGAGAAGATGATCCTTGTCGCACGGGATATTGTCAACCGCATTGAAAATGAGCTGGAATATCCGGGACAGATCAAGGTTAATCTGGTGCGCGAAAGCCGCGCGATTGATTACGCAAAATAAGTTCATTCAAAAAGGCTGCGCAGAATTTGCGCAGCCTTTTTATTTTACAGCCCTTGATCAGTAAATTTACCCCATGGCCGATTCGCGATTCTTTCTTGCGCAGAACCGCGATTTGCCGTACAATATAAGAAAAACGAACCGGAGAAAGAAAGATGAAACAATCAAAACCCATTATCGCCGTTGTGGACGGACAGGGCGGCGGCATTGGCAAAGCAATCGTATCCAAACTGCGCAGTGAACTAAGCGAGGTACACATCCGCGCGCTCGGTACCAATTCCACCGCGACCAACAGCATGCTCAAATCCGGCGCGCATGACGGTGCGACCGGCGAAAATGCCATTGTACACAATGTGGCGAAAGCAGACGTTATTATGGGTGTCCTTGCCATTCTCATGCCGAATTCCCTGCTGGGGGAACTTACCCCCAAAATGGCGGAAGCCATCGGCAACAGTGACGCCCGCAAAATACTCATCCCGATCGACCGCTGCAACATCCGCATTCCGTTCGCCGAAGAGCACAGCATTCAACAGTTCATTGACGCCGGCGTTGAGCTGGTCAAACAATATCTCGCTGAGGAATAAACACGCCCTCATAAACCAGCACGGCGGTTTGCTACAAAATAAACACAAAGCGTACTTTTCATCATGGGAATGTACACTGTATGAAATCTCATTAATCCCTCGGAGAAGCAGTCTCTCCGGGGGATTTTTTCTCTGCGGCACAGCTCCTTGTATTTTTTCCGCCACTAAAAAAGCCCCCTTTGGAGCGTATCACTCCAAAGGGGGCTTTTGCTTTTGATTCATATAAAACCCAAAAAACTTAACGCGCCAAACGCAGCATATTCTCTGCGTTGCAATCAGCCGCAACCACCGCGTAACGGGTACCGGTGTGAAGCGGAAGAATGGCCGCCTGCTCCGAGAAAAAGGTTTCAGCGGTATCATAAACGCCCAGCGGATCGTTTTTCAGCCGATCTGCAATCTTCACCCGAAACTCATCCGAAGCACCGTCGGATTCACTCAAAAACGCCTGAAATGCGCTGTTTTGCGAACCATCCTCCGCAAGAATCACATACAGCGAATAATTCTCCGGCTGAGTCGCCGTGCTGCTTGGGTTATAATACACCTGCTCTACGCCAATGTTATTCTGCATGAGCATAGAGGCAAGATCCTGCGCGATCCCACGGGAGGATGAATCATCATTTGAAAGGATGGTGACTTTCAGCGAATCGATCCCGGCATCGCTCAGAGCGTTTTTCGCCGCCTGAGGATCATACGGCAGAATGGAAGAATAGTTGCTTCCGCCCCGTGTACTGCCAAACAGGCACAAAGGCGTAGTTCCGCTTTCATAAGCGATATCAGCCAGCTTCGCACGGTCAACCGATTGAATCACCGCACGGCGGGCTTCCACGCTGTTCAGTGGCTCAATATCCGTGCGGATACCAATAAACGAGTAATCGGTGTCAGGAAGCTCATAGGCGGTCATATAACCGCATTCTTCTGCCTGCTGCAGCGTTTGCTCGCTGCTGGTAAAGAACAGGTCGATGGAACCATCCTGCAGCGCAGTTTCCAGACTATCCGTCGTCACACGTTTGAGTACAACCTCATCATACGGATATTCACTGGCTGCCCCCTCTCGCTTTTCAAGCACGATCTCCTGCCGGTTGACAACGCTTTTGATCGCATATGCGCCGGCTCCTGCAGGATAGCCTTCTCCCTGCACCGTTTTAAGCACCGGTACCGAAAGCGCGTCAAGATTTGACGGAGAAACCCCCACAAAAGTAAAACGCAGAGTTTTATCATCCACCTTTTCCAGCCCGGTGATTGTTTCCTCCGAACCGGCCATATACTCTTCCGCTCCTTCGATCGAACCGGCTGCGCCGGTCTGCCCCGCAATCAGCCGCTGCTTATCCAAATAGGTCGAGTATGACGCGATCACGTCATCAGCGGTTACCGGAGATCCATCGCTGAAACTGGCAGAGTCTTTGATTGTCACCTCCGCCATACTGCCGGAGCTGTTGAACGAAACCGTTTCCGCAAGCCCGTATGACGCGTTTTTGTCCTCATCCATCATCACCAGCGGAAGATAAACAAGCTTTTGTGCCGCTTTGGCGGATGGCGACTGGGAAAACGCAAGCAGTTCAACCGAAGAGAGGGAAGTATCGCCAATTACAAACTGCCGTTTTCGCGCGTCATCCTTCTGAATCAACGCGGCATCGCCGTAAAACAGCGCGTTTATTGTACTCTCTGACGAGTGAAGCATCATCCAGCCTGTCACCCCGCCTACAATCAGAATCAGGGCAAGCAAACCCGCCAGAAACGCATATTTTCTTTTCTTTATAAATTCCATAAAAATCCTTTCCGCGAGAACCCGGCAAGGGGCGAAAGAAGCTTTCGCCTCCTTCGCCCCCATTTCAGGTTATTCGTTTTCTTCGCCGCGTTTCTTACGTTTCCAGATCAGAAGGATAAATCCACCCAACAAAGCAACCATTGGGAACGCCGCTGCAAACGGCAGTCCGTCAAGTCCGCCTGTCTTCGGCGGGTCAAAGACCGCTTCTTTCTCTACCAGAGCCGCGCCGCGTCCCAAGTCAACATGAACATCGTCAAAGGCCGCAACATTTTTCTGGAGATATGGGTCATATCTGGTCGAAACAAAGTTAAACTCACGGCTGAGCGCCAGCAGCTCACTCGTTTCAGGCAAGCCTTCGGTCGCGCCTTCCACCGAAGCGGAGGAAATCTCATTGACATCCGCGATCGAATCCATGAGCAACCGATAATCAACGGTTGGATCATACAGCACACCGCCGTCTGTCAATGCGTTGGTAGCCGCTTTGTCACGATAAAGCTGGTTGAACTCATACTCGTCATCCGCTTTCGCAACCGCAACACGGTAACGGTACGGGGTGAGGTAATACGTTGATTCCTCATCCATATCCGCTACGGCAACATCAAAGTAATACTTGCCGTCCGCGCCGGTCACCATGCTGGAATGACCGTTCAGATCTTTCGCAACCATCCAGCTGCCGGTTTCATTGTCATACTGGTAAAGGGTGACTGTAACACCGGAAGCGCCGCTTTCTTCACCGTTGAGCACACCGTCCTGATTGATATCGAAGAAGATTCGGCCGCCGATGACGGTCTGAGTCTGTCCAAGATAAATACCAAGGTCGGTCAGCTCGTTCAGAAGGATTCGGCTGCCGCTGTAAGACTGACCATATACCGTCTCCTGCGTGAACTTCTCCGTCAGCAGGAAGGACTCGGTCACGCCGTACTTCTGGTCAAGCAGATAACCCGGCACGTTCAGATGTGCGTAATCGTTGTCGATCTCATCCAGCGTGTTGTTTTCCACATCCAGCGGAACATACTCAGCATACATCGGTTTTTCCATGCGGATGCGGTAAACCAGCGCTTCGCCGGTGGTTTCATCCAGAACAGGCAGGTTATCGAACCGGTAAACACCATCTTTATCGGTCACACAAACCGCATACTGCCGGTAAACACCGGTGTCTGTAATGCCGTCGGTTTCCTTGCCTTCCACCTCACTGGTCAAAGGAATGGTGCTCTCCGGAAGTTCAGTGTCCTGAGTCTGATCGTCATCTGTGCCATCGCCCTGCTGTTCAGGAACCAGCACATCAAGATAGACTCGGTAACCTTCAAGCCGCTGTTCTCCCTCATCCTGAACACCGTCGCGGTCAGCATCGTTCCAGACAATACCTTCCACAAACGCGTTACGATAAGGCAGTAAGCCAAGGTCGATATCAGTATAGCGGTTTCCGGTCACAATGCTGTAACCGTCCGTAATGTTCTCCGGCTGTTCGTTGTCCGCTGCCGGGTTGGCAAGCGGAACCACATCCGGGGTAAGGTACCCTGTATTCTGGTCAAGATCGTTATCCAGAACGCCGTCGTTCACACGGTAATCGGCAACATCGTAATCCTCCGGAATCGCCGGAACTTTTACGCGGTACCCGTAAATGATCCGCTTCAGGTTTCCGGTTCCGTCATCCACCGTTCCGCAGACCGGGAGATTATCAAAGAGATACTCGCCGTCTTCGTTGGTAAGCTGAGTCTGTTCATAGCCGTCTACCTTGATCCAGTTGCCGTTCTCAAGGTAATACTGCTCCAGAACAACCTCGATGCCTTCCATGCGTTTTTCATTGTCCTGGCGGATGCTGTCTGCCTTGCCGTCTTCGTCGTAATGCTCTTCCCAAGCTACGCCGCCGATGGCGCCGAAGCCCTGTTCAGAGAAGCCGGCGTTCATGCCGTCTGCATCCTTTGGAACTGCAATATCAAACAGACTGTTGTTGACATTCCGGTAGTTGTAAGCATTTCCTTCAAACGTACCGGTTACCGGCTGAGCCAGCACAATGCTGCCCTCTGCTTCCACATTCGGGGAGGTGAGCTGCAACCGGCCGAGGATCAGCTTGCTGTCAACCAGCGTGCCGCCCTGCTCCAGGTAACGGGTCACCGCATACTTGCTGATGATCGCCTGATTATCCGCACTGTTCGGATCAAGCTTGAGCTGATAACCGGCCAGATATTTCTGTCCGTTTACCTCAAGGAATACCGGCAGATTATCGAAGAGATACTGCCCGCTCGCATCCGATTTTCTGGTTTCGGAATAGCCGGCCACCTGGTTCCAGACGCCGTTTGCCCAATAATACTGAGTCAGAACAACATCCAGTCCCTCGATTGACAGCTCTCCGGTTTCCATCACACCGTCATAGTCGTCATCCAACCATGCAGTACCGCTGATCTGAGCCGGCTCATACGCTTTCAGACCGCCGTCGTTTCCGGAAGAAGTCTCTGCCAGAACAACATCGTAGCTTACACCATCCACCGTCACAACGTTAGCAGGGTTAGAACTCGTCTGCGCACGCTGCGCAACCGTCAGGTACTGACCCTCAGCGACCAGATAACCGTTATCCGTGCCGTCAGACACGATCCAGTCACTGTCAACTGAAGCATCTGCTGTGCTGTGGTAACGGGTGACCGCGTACAGGTCATCCAGCCCGTCTGCCGCGAATTTCTGCAGGTCTACTTTAACACGGTATCCATACAGCTGCGGGGTACCCGCATTCATGCGATGGGTCTCGAGGCCCGTGAAGGAATAATGCCCATTTGCATCGGTCACTGTGGTCTGGCTGAACGCAGTATCCTGCTGCCAGCCGCCGTCGTAATACCAGCGTTCGAGTATCAGTGTGACTTCACCGCTGATCGCGCCTTCGCCGGTCTCACGAACACCGTCGTAATCCTTATCCTGCCAGATGATGCCTTCCACCGCTCCGGTCTGGTAACCGAGCTCACCGGCATCGCCGCCGTGGATTCCGTTATCCTGGGCAACACGCAGATCATAAACTGTTCCATTCGGCGCGGTAACCGCATACGGTTCATTCGCTCCGGCTGTGCCTGCCGGTTCGGCAAGGATGAGATATTCATCCGCCGCAGTCATCGCCAGTGTTCCGGCGATCAGATCGCTGTGATTTGTTCCGTTCTGACGGTACTTCGTTACCGTATAACCGGAAACAAGGCTGTCAAGTCTGGTCTTATACGCCGCCAGCCGCTTGATACCGCCGACCTCCACATAAACCGGAAGTGTATTCGCAACATATTTGCCGTCGGCATCCGTTACAGCAGCGGAGAAATTCGTCTGCTGCAGCTGCCAGCTGCCGTTTCCGTCCAGATAATACTGGTCGAGATGCACCGTCTGTCCGCTAAGCGGGATATCGGTCGCCAGATCGGTTCCGCGCAGACCATCATAATCGGTATCATTCCAGACCCAGCCATAAATGGATGTGGTCTCCAGCTGCTTGAAGCCGGCATCCGGGCCGATCTCATCCGCAGCTGTCAAAATATCATACTGTTTGCCGTTGTAGGAAACAACGTAAGGGGTGTTGAATCCGGTTCCGGCTGTTCCTGCCACTGCCTCATCCGCGATGATGATATAATCGCCCGAATTCGGCTGGAGATTATACGAAACAGTCGCGTTCGCCGAACCAACTGCGTCGCTGTCCTGCGCCGGGATGGTTCCCTGATGGTAATGAGTCGCCTCATATCCACCAAGTGCCGTCTGCCGCGGGATGCTTGCTTTATATCCAGCGAGGTACCAGACACCGTTTACCTCCACATGCGCCGGGAGGTCGGAGAAGGTATAAACGCCGGAAGCATCGGTCGTCACAGCGGGGATCACAAGAGTGGTCTGTACCCACTGTCCGTCCGCGTTCAGATAATACTGGGTGAGGTTGACCGTCACACCGCTCAGGCGGGTTTCGGTCTCACCGCGAATGCCGTTGTAATCCGCATCGTCCCAGACAATACCGGTCAAAGCCGCTGTTTCCTTCTGCTTCAAGCCGCCGTCATATCCAGACACATCGCCGCTCTTGCGGACAATGTCATACTTCACGCCGCCTTCGGTGATGCAGTACGCGTCATTATCCGGTGTGACCGACACACTGGTCACGGTGAAGTAATCTTCCTCCAGCGGAGCGGTGTTTTCGGTCAGATACAGGCTGGATGCAACCAGATCGCTGTCGATGGTGCGATCGCTGCCCTGCTGGTACCGGGTCACCCGGTAGCCGCTCGGCAGAGAATCCACACGGATGCGGTAATAGGTCACATGCACGCCATCAGCATCCTCATAATAGGTGCTCACCTGTTTGAAGTCGTACATTCCGTCGTTATCCGTCTGAACGGTGGCCTCGCCGACCTTCTGGAAGCCGTCATCCGTACGAATGTACTGCTCCAGAACAACGTCAACGCCTGCCATGCCCGGATCCACCGGTTCAGTACCGGTGAGGTCAGTCTGACGAAGTCCGTCGTAATCGGTATCGTCCCAAATATAACCGGTGACTTCGGCCTGTTCAAACTCTTTAAGGCCGGCGTCATGGGTCAGATCACTGAGTGCATCGGCAACGTCGTACCGTTTGCCGTCGTACTCCATGACGTTTGTCTCAATCGCGTCCGGTCCGGCTTCCGCCGCAATGATGACCGGAGCCGATGTCAGGTAATAAGCGCTGTTTCCAGTCGGAGTGAGTTCGGTTTGGGTCAGAAGATCGCTGTCTTTTTCCGCATCAGCTACCGTATGCAGTTTGGATACCGCATAATGCGCGCCGAGTGTGGTTTCAGACAGAGCGTCTTCATCAATCCGCAGTTTGTAACCGGCAAGATAGGTCTGTCCATCATCCGCCGTGTAGGTCGTCATCGCGTTGAAGACATAAACACCGGCGTTATTGGTGGTTTTGACCGTTTCAAAGGACTTCTGCTGCTGCCATGCCTGGCCGTCCCAGTAATACCGTTCCATGGTAACTTCCACGTTCGGAATACCAAGTTCCAGCATGCCCTGTTCGCCGTTGTAGTCCTCATCGTTCCAGACCAGATCGCCCAAGAAGCCGCGGCCGCCGTTGACAAAGCCAAGGTTCAGGTTGTTCACCGGCCGGTAACCCTGTCCTTCGGTAGGACCGCCCTGTTCATCGTAGAACGGTTTTCCGGTAGACGGATCGATCTCATAGGTGACCTCGAACGGACGGGTCTGCATGCTGCTGCCCACCTTGATGAGGTCGTTGTCATCATTCTCTTCAAGCGGATCATCGTTCAAACGGAACGGAGTCGGCTTGAGCGGAATGGTGGTATCCAGGTTCTCCGCTTTGAGCACATACATACCCGGTTTGAGATGGAATGTAAAGGTGCCGTTCGCGGGATCGCTGAGATCACCCGCATTGGTAATCTCGGTCACATATTCCGCAGGATTGCCGTCGATGTCGTTTGCCGGGGTAAGCGCTTCGGTCTCCGGGTCGTAATGGTACGCCGTCACCTTAATCTGCCCCAGTTTATCCTCTGCCAGTGCTGCGCCGTCGGTGCTGTCGGTCATCAGGCCGTCACTCAGCACATTGCTCTGATCAGCCGGATCTTCATGTTCATCCAGCCATGTCCAACCGCCAATGGTGTACGGACGGGCAATACCAACATTATAGGAAGTCATCTTCAGGTCGTACTTCTGGTGAGGCGAACTCCCGTCCGCATCCAGAGTTGTATCCAATTCAACCGGTGTCACTTCGATCGGATCGATCGTCTGTGCCACCAGCGTGGTCACCGATTCACTGTCGCCCGGTGCGTCTTGAATGCCCTCTGCTCCAAGATCCGGAAGAGTGTCGCCTTTACGATAAATCTTCAAACGGTTCTCAGTCTCACCAATTTCCAGAGTGGTCACCGCATAACTGCTGTACTCTTCTGGGAAGGTGAACCGCAGATTATACTTCATCGGGTTGCCGTTTTCATCCTCCGCCTTAAGGTTGGACAGGATGTAATAACCCTGATGGTCAAAATAATCGCTTTCGGTAATATAAGTTGCTGCAGGTCCGCAGTCGGTGTACAGCACGGTACCCAGCTCACTAAGCTGTTTTTCACCGGTCTCCCGGTCGATCAGCGCGTACTTGGTCACACCGCTTACCGGATCGGTCTCTTCCACAATGGCTTCGCCGTCGCGGTTAACCAGATAGCCCTGCTCATCCAGCAGTTCTACCTTGACTCCGTTGATACCCGGATCGTCAGGCTCGCCGTCAAAGTCCAAATCCTCCGTCAGCTCAACGATCTGCGGACGGCCGTTGGTACCGGTCTCATACTTCGCTTCGTCGGCGATTTCGTTGTAATCGAAATCATTCCAGACGTAGCTGCCGATGTAGCCGCGGCCAGCCGGAGCATCCACAAACACACCAGCCTTGCTCTGTTCACCGGTCATACCGTTGCCGGACGCATGGTGAACAAAGGTGTTCCAGCTGCTGTATTCTTTGGCTGCCTCAATCTTTCCGTTCACGTCTAAGTCTTCACCAAACGAACCAACGTATTTCGGAAGGTTGAGCGGGGAATGCATGGTATATTTCATTTCCACACGGGTGTAATCCCCCAGCTGATAGTTGGGGTCTTCCATTTCCATCCAGATGGAACGGATACCCTTCACCGCTTTCTCATAAGCTTCCGCGTTAGCCGGGTCTTTTCCAAACTCAAGCAGATCAATGAGACGTACCATGTTGTACTTCTGTTTTTCGGAATCATTGCCATACAGAGTGGAGTAGAAGTTGTTATCCCCTGTACCGATCACCGTTCCCTCGGTCTTATAAACCGGAAGATCGGTTTCCTCCAGCGGGATATACTGTCCATCCTCGACCTTAAACGGTCCAACCCAGATGTCATAATCCGCCGGTTTCGCCGTATCGGTCGTCATGGTAAGCAACCGTCCGTCCGGATACTGGTTCGACTCGTTCGGATCATAAATATGTACCTGGATGGATTCCGGATTCAGCCAGCCGTTCCACTTGGAGTTACGCGGAATCTGCGTGCCGTCTGTGTTACCGCCATAGACCTGGTAGTCGCCCAGATACGGCAGCACATCATACATCATTACATTGCGGTACGCTTCATTGGTTGTACCTTCATTGATCATGGATGCTGTGAAGGTATAATCGCCGCCTTCCGGCAAACTTGCCGGACCCTTGCTGACATCATAGCTCTTATCAATCTGCGTATCAACCTGTTTGGTCTGTTTGATACGGTTGATGGCTCTGAAGCTCAGGCCGCTCAATGTACGGCGCAGCGCCATTTCAGAAAGAATGCCGTTGTTGTTCAGGTCACGGGAATCACGCTCAAATCCGCTGGTACCGTAACTGTCGTCACTGGTCGGGATATACGGCACATAGCTTCCGGATTTATAACCGTAGCCATATGCCTCCATCAGGCTCTGCGAAACCGAAGCGCCCTGCTGAGACTCAATCGGAACCATAAACTCCACAACCAGGTTCTCACCCGGCTGCAAACGCCCTTTGAACGAGAAGTTTACCACACGGCGTTCAAACTGATCCTGCAGATTAACGACCGTATCAAAGCAAATCGGATCCTCCGCAAGCCGCAGGTCGTTGTTCTCTACGATCTCGGTTTTGGGCTTTCCGTTGTCATCGTAAACAACATTGCCTTCCTGGTCGGTCACAACACGCTCAACGTGCCAGGTCCAGTGCGGTGTCTTTTTGTCCAGATTTTCTCCGGTGACCTTATAGTTGTCGCTCAAATAATCCGGATTGTCACCAAGCAAACTGTCATATGGAACATACTCAAGAGCATCTTTTTCAAGCGCCTGAATATACGGCAGAACAACCGACACATTTGGGTTGGTCATAGTATCTTCCGTATAGGTTCCATTCGGGTCTTCATAACCACGGTCGATCAGCTGTGCCGAGTTGAGGTTTTCAACTGTGCCGCGGTATTTCATCATCTTACTGGTATCCGGGTCGATGATGAGCGAGTTATTGCTCAGTTCCCATTTATACCCTTTGATATAAGAACCAGAGAAGTAACCCATCTCCATTTTGAATCCCATGTAAGGCAGTTCCGGATCGATATAAACGCCCAGCCGTCCGCCGTCTTCGGTGATACAATAATATTTCATATCATCGTAACGGGCAAAACAAAGCGCAAAGAAGTTCACATGCAGCGTCGTCATATTCGCTGTTTCCGACGCAGAAGAGGTTACGATTTCTGCGTAAGCAGCATTCTGCTGTACGTTTTCCGGCAACGGATTGATGTTCTGGCGTTCCGGATCGATCTCATCCATCTCCTGTTCGCCGTCCGTATCCGGATCAGCGTCCACACTCAGGCGGAATCCGTTCGGCACCGGGTAATAGGTCGGCGCCACTTCGTCTTCATACGCGCCCGCCTTAATGACAAAGCGGATCTGGCGTACCTGCTCCGGAATTCCTTCTGTGATCAGCGCGTTTTCATCCAACGCATAACCGTTCGAATCACCGATCTGTTTCCAGGAGCCGTCGTCGTATGCCGCGCGATCTTCCGGTGTGTCGGGGTACAGATACCCTTCTTCACTCCACGGATCGTCGCTTACACGTACAAAAGCATAAACTCGCAGCTGTTGTTTGAGTACTTCTGCTTCTTCCGCGGACAGAGTATCCGGAACCTCCCATACGCCGGTACGGATGGATTTGATCTGCGGTTCCACTTTGTGTCTGTCATCACCAATTGGAGCGATCTGGGTGGTCATATAATCGGTTCCGTAATACGGAAGTGCCAGGTCTGCAATGAACCGGTTAACCGCACCGCCCTGATTGATCGCCTGATCCAGATAATATTTTACATGCGTTGCGCCGCGGATATGCGGATCATCCACAACCACCTCTTCCGAAGAGTCTGGGTCGGTGACCAGCCGGCGAACCACGCTTGTATCACCGCGCACCGAACCGTTCGGTTTCAGAAGGGTCAACTTCGCGGACTGCGCATAAGTATAAATATCAGTCAGATCCGGCTGCTGCTCTCCTTCGGCAGACAGCAGGTAATCCTTGTCATAGTTTTTGTCCGGAACCGCTTCAGTTCCTTCACCCGCAGGCGTTCCCGGCTCATCGGTACGGGAATTCGACCAGTACATATCATCCTGTGACTGGGTTCCGAACCGGTCAATGCCGTCGCCTTCGTTGAAGCTGCCATCGCCCATGTGAGTTGTCACATAGGTTTCACCAGCAAGAATATCCCAAACATCAGAATCTTCCGTGTCAATTGTAGATTCATCGCCCAGATTGTCTACACGCACTTTGATCTTCAAATTGATCCAGCTTCCAGAAGCAAGATAACCAGCCGGTTTTTTGCCTTGTGCATATGAATCATAACCGGTAAAGCCGTCATCCGCCGGCGGACAGAGCTCAATTACAACTGTCTCGCTGTCGTGCTCATTCGGTTTGTCAATGGTTGGATATTCCGGCTGACCGCTTGGATCTGTCTGCTGACCGTAAGTGTCAGCATATTTTACTTCAGCTTTCCAGCCGTCTGCCAACAGTTCCTGCATGGAAACTCTCTGAACACCATCACCCTCCGGCCCTGCGGTCGGATTGCGGGAATCATAAAATTCCACATAGAAATCATCCGGGTCAAAGGTGTCGTCCTCATCCCAGAAAGTCACCTGTTTGGGAAGATTATACACAAAGGTAAAGCGGGAATGATGCACCGAACCACTCTGCTGAAGGGTCTGCTCCAAAGTGCTTCCCTCTGGTGAGTTGGTCACCTTGCTGCCATACCACAAAACATCGTCATATTCCACAGGGTGGTCCGCATCCGGATAATAGTTGCCCGGATCTGTCCCGTAACTCATGCCGGCTTCTTCTTTCGTCAAGCCCACCGTATGAGTAGCAGTCAGACGAGGTGATTTGGTGTAAATACGAGAAGTATTAGAAAGGCCGATATCAGCGATCTCCGCCGTCTGGTCGTTTGTGTCCGGATGAACATTGGCACCACTCGCGTCAAAGTCTTTCTGGGTGCTGCTGAGCACCAGACTGTCACGCTTATCAGGCGCGTAATCCTCCACATTGAACACATCGGTCTCTTTATATTCAGCACCCGCCGCAAAGAAGGAACCGTTTGTCATAACATCCACCGGGATATGGCCGCCCGGATAGGTGCCGCCCACAATACGTGCATCCAGTCGATTATCATAACGGAAGAAGTCCTGACCGTTGCGAACACGGTACTGCGCCGGAGAACCAACGGTATACGGGTTGTCCTGAATGTCATTATCGCTAATAAAGTCAAACCCGTCCATCTTGCTGCTGATGTAGGTGCGAACATCCTGATAACGGTCACGAAGCGCCTTATCCACCTCTTCGGTACCGTCATCGCCTTTAACCGTAGTTTTCGGCGTATCATAGGTGAACACCTTAAAGGAGAAGATGTCCACATCACCCGAAAGAATGCGTGCACCATTGACAAGGTCGGTGAAATCATCCTCGGAATCCGCTTTCGCCTCAAACCGAACCACATAACGTCCTTCGGTCTCTCCGGTCGGATCGCCGTTTTCATCTACTGCTTCGATCTCTTCATAGGTGACGCTGGTCTCAAATTTATCCATTTCATCCTGAGAAAGAAGCTCAGTTTCAGTGCTGTTCGCAGAAACACGCCCGCTCAAATCCCATTTGAGCTGTTTTGTAGCGTTCTCCTTGTTATTTGTGGTAAAGGTGGTTTCATCATCCGCCATCGGCACAATACCATACGGCAGAATAACTGTGACGACCGGCAGGTAATAGGTACCCATAGAACCGCCGTCCATCGGGTAACTATGTTTATACTTGTCATAAATGTAATTCCATTGGCCGTTTCCGCCGTAGTAATCCCACCAGTAACGGTTTTCCACAGTGACATTGATGTTTGCCGTGTCACCCTCGGTATCCAGATAATATCCTTCCACCGCACTGCCGGTTTTCTCAGTCGAATCAGCCTCACTTACCGTTGACCACAGCCGCAGGAACGGTTTTCGCATCTCGGCCGATGTACCGGTCTGCGCATAACGGTCATTTGTATCCGCTACCGCGTAAGACGCATAACCGTCTGTCCGGGTATTGACGCCGTTCGGCTGAGCCGGATCGGTGATCTGAAGCTCATTATTCTGAATGTTGTACCCGTTGATGCTCGGGGTGTTCGGCGAAGTAGCCGTATAGGTGTAGGTATAGTTATAGCCGCTGTTATAATACCAGGAAGAGAACAGATAATCCATGCCATAGATCTGGGTGTCCGGATCTTTGACCGTTGTATCGCCTTCCCACTGATCCATGTCATAAACCTGGTAGTAATAATGGTTTTCAGAACCATCCGCAACATACGGTCTTGCTACTACACGGTCATACCACATGCCATTTTCGTTGGTGCTTTCCACCTGGCATTTTAAGTCAACATACATCCGGTAACCGGATTCCGCTCCGCGGCCGAACCACTCATTGAGCGGTTTTTTGATGATGATCTTCACCACATACGGAACGGTGTTTTCTTCAGTGTAGAAGCTGTCAGCCGCATTGACGTCGCTGGTCCAACGCGGGTCCTGAACAGTGATCGGCGCGTCATAACCCTTGTCGTCTTCCGGAGTCTGAACAATCGTCGCTTCAATTAAGCTCGAATCGAACGTATCCCAGGTATCGTTCACTGTGCTGCCGGACAGACTGGTCCCTGTCAACACCATGCCGGAAACCTGAAGATTGCCGTCTTCATCCAGAAGCGGTTTGGTTCCAAGCGGAAGGGTGTAAGTAAGCTCTACGCCGTCCAATCCCCAGTCGCCGTAGTTGCTTACCTGCAAACGGGCGGAATAGGTCTGGGTGCTCTCCATGGTGGTCACATAGCGGTCATAAAGCTGCCATTTCAGACCTTGTAAATAAGCGCCCCAATAGGTAGCATACCAGTCGTAATTCGGGTTGACCCCATTCTGATAACGACGGGTCGCATCAACAACCTTGTTGTTTGTTTCTGCCAGCTGATCGGCATCCACATCGGGTATCATCTGCGAGCTGACGTTCAGCCATGCCTTTTCCAAATGGGTGCGTGACTCGGTCCAGATGATCGGTGTACGGTCTTCTTCGCTTACCGCCTGCTCCCAGTTGTTGGAAGAAGCGGTGCGCGGCCCAGTTACAAAGACAGCATAGTCACGTTCGTAAGAAGCATAGGTTCCGCTAAACCCAGTGTTTTTCACCGTTGCCGGAAGTTTACCAACGTTCTCGGTCGTGTAGGACGCAACGCCCGGTGTATAGCGGGTCGCCTGATACGCATTAGCGGAAGAGACGTCCGCATCAATAAATACTTTATTGTTTCCGCCGATGTACGAATCGGTACTGGAAGTGCCCGGAATGTAAACGGTCGAACCGTCATACATCTCGTACAGATCACTCAGATCGTTCTTTTTGGAGGTAAATCCAACATCGTGCAGCAGGTTGTCAAGATCCATCAGGATCCCGCTGTTATTGACCTGCCGTACCGAACCGGCGTTACTGGTCGTCAACATCGGGTAAGACTGGGTGTTCCATGCACTCCAGTATTCACCCACGCGCGGGAAATAAGAAGGATACTGATCACCAGTTGTGCCGAGATTGCGGTCACGGTCGGTCAGCACCATGGGCAGACCATCCTGATGTGCAGTCGCCTCATAGTACATGGAAATGGTATCGCCGATTTCCACCCTCAGATCGGTGCCGTCTTGATTGGTCAGCGAAATCTTGTAAACAGTATATTCCGCATCCTGTGAGATACCCTCAGTACGCGGGTCAAGATCATCAAACTTTTTCCCTGCGCTGACATTGCCATATTTGGTTGTCGACGATTTGGGGTAGATCATGGCGCCGCCATAATCCTTTCCGGTCTGGGAAGTAAGCTTCTCCACCTTCAGGATTACACCATCCATCGGTTTTTCAACACCGTCTTTGTCTTTCCACACAAAGTGAATGCCGGATGTATCACCCGAAACAGCCGCATCCAACGCGGTCTGGGTGGCATACTGAGACGGGAATTTATCGTAGAAGACAGGGTTGAGCACAACGCCCTGCACACCTGTATCCGTTGCCGCAGCCACGTTTTCAAACGATGTACGGTACCAGAATGTCTGGTTCGGCCGGTAGCCATCCAGCTGATCCGCTGCAACATTCCAGTCACTGGAAGCAGATGCCTCGTCGCCGAAGATCTGGGTCTGTAACTTAATAACCGGTGTTTCACGGGTCACTTTTGCGGTATCGGTATCCTGCTCAGTCGCAATGACCTGCTTTTCTGCATCCAAATGGTTAGCAGCAGTTTCCGTATGGCGATGGGTGTGCTGCTCATTCACCGAAACAAGGAGGTCGAACCGGTCATCCTGTTCCCGGTTCTTATTGTCCAGACGAATGTCCTGATACCGGCCGACGCCGTGCATCACAATGTTGTCCAACGCCTGAAGGTTACCGTCCGTATCATACGGAGCAACGTCATAATAGGTCACACGGACCGCCGTCACACGGGTGAGCATTTCCTCGGTCACACTGGACGAATCGGTCCAGACGCCTTTTTCAATTGCTTCCGCGTCACGGATGTTATTGTTATACGCGTTCGGATTCGTCAGATCCTCCGGCAGAACAAAATACTCAATCTTGACCGGCGGGCGCTCCGTGATGGTATTTTCCGGCATATTGGCCGGGTAATCCACATTCAGCCGCTCGGTCAGCTCAAAGCCCTGCAAATACCGGCCGTTGACCAGCTTCAGGAAATCCACCGACACAGTGATTTCATCCGCATGCCCCGTTTTGTTGGAGATGCCGGAAACAGTCACCGTCGCAGGATTGCCGTCAAACTCGCCCAGATAATCCTCAGAAGCTTTGTCAAAGCTGTAATCCACCGAAATGGTATTCGGATTGGTGTAGAAGATCAAGCCGGAGTACACCAGCGCATAATAGGTGTTCGGCGCAAGAATCGGATTGCCCGAAGCCTGACGGTAATAGGACATGTCGGTATATCCGCTGCTCGAACCAAGCGTTCCCGCGTCACCGCTGTTCCGGTAGTTGCCCGTTCCGGTTCCAGCGTCTCCAATGCGGTACTGGCTATAACCGTGTTTCATATCAGACGCAGCATAGAAGGAAGCCTGCATCTGCTTGCCCTGGTATGCATCACCGTGTTCATCGGTCATCTGGGTGATGAAACGGATCACGACACCCTTGTCCGCATCGATCTGAACACTGTCCGGATCGGCCTGCGCTTTCGCATCGTCACCAATGGTGATGGTGATATCCTTCAAATTGGTCAGCGCATCGCCGTCCATAGAAAGGTCAGTATCCACCGGAACCGGATTGCCGTCCGCATCCACCGCAGTGATTTCACTGTCCGGAATGTCGGTGTCGTTGCTCACGATCTCCCAACCGACGATCCGCTGACCCACAGGCACAACAAACCGGGCCGAGGTCTGCTCGAGCGGAATGAGTGCGTTCGCGTCCGCGCGAATGGTTGCAGTGTATTCCACATAATCCCACGGGAGCAGATGACTGGCATCCACATCCGTTTTAGGCGCGTTCGCGTTTTTATCGTCCTTATCATAAGCAAATTTATTGCTGTCACGGGTACGGGTCAGTTCAACATCCAGTTCACCCACCAGATTGCTGATGTAATAGGACGCGTTGTGGATTGTACCAGACAGGTCACTGTATACATCGTGGTTCGGGTCGATGGAAGTAAAGACCGCATCCATCTTATTGGTCACTGTCTGATTTACCGCATAACCGTTCGCGTTTTTGCCGAAGGTCGGGGTAGAGGTGGAATTCCAGCTGTTATACGCGTCATCACTCTGGAAATCTTCCTGTGTACGGTCAACGAAAACGCCCTCATAGGTATAGGCGAATCCGTTCGCATGGTCCGCAGTCAGGTATTCTCCTGCCTGAAGGACCGATGTAGGTACTTCACGGTTGCCGTTTACCGCTTTGAACTTGATGTTAAAGGATGTGATATGCGCTTTTGTATAAACAACTCCGTTTGTACTAAGCGTATAAGTTGAAGTGAGTTCCGGATTGTTGTGTAACCAGGTCTCCACATCAAACAGGTAATTGTCACCGTTTGCAGTCAGCAGCGGCTTCAACTCGTTAAGCGAAATGGTGCGATTACCGTTTGCGGTCACAAGCTGAATGTAGTCCACGTTGAACCACGTGCCGTCAATAAACTCCTTCGGAATGGTGATCGTCTGCAGATTGAAGGTCGCGTCCATCGTGTTGCTGGCCATCACACTGTCAATGCGAGACGCCATATCCCGCTCGGTCGCGCCGTCTTTGTTGTTCCAGACCTTCACACCAAACGAAGCAGTTTCCGGTGTGTTGTTGTCAGCCTCATAATCGTAAATATTCTTGTCGGCATCCAACGCTTCTACAGAATGGCCTGCATGGAACGGGATGAGATAACCGCGCATATGAGCGGTCTCTGTTGTGTCTTCCCATCCATGCTGAACACGGTTGTTGTCTTTCGTGTAGTAATATTCTGTATTTGCCTGGAAATTTTTGAAATCTTCCGCGCCGTAAACGGTAGAAGTGAGCGGAGTGATGTGGTTCTGCGCATGCTCAATGCTGTCGCCAAAGCTGGTCGCCGGCTGATTTACATAAACATACGGTTTACCGGTTACAATCAGGTCAATGTCGGTATTGGTTCCGCCATTCTCCGCGTCGTGATTCAGTCCGCTTTCCTTGTTGTAATCCGCGTCACCGCCCCAGTTGCGGGTATCAATGGTATAGCTCTGAACAAACTGCCATTTTTTGAGCTGAACTTCATACGGCTTGGATGGATCAGCCGTCTCTTCTTCCGTCTCGTAGAAGAAGGAAATTTCGCCGCCGTCAGCCACCTGCTGAAGCTGATCTTTTGTCAGGGTGATCGAATCTGTCTGTGCGTCATCCTTCACATACCCGGTCACATTGCCTTCAGCGTCAGTCTGTTCGGTAAACTGGGTCAGATAAAGGGTGATCGACTCCATGTGATCGTAAACTTCATTGTTCACATGAATTCCTGTTGTGAGGAAGCCATAGTATTTGTAATCGCTGTTCGGCTCAATGGTGGGCAGGGTATCCTGCAGCTCAATCTGATCCGAAAAGCTGATCCGGCCGTCTCTCCAATCAAACAGATCCTGATAATACCATGTATGTCCGCTGGTTGGAAGACCCGAATAATCGTGATCCAACTGATAATACGCGTAATGCGGTTCATACACATCATAATAATTTCCGCGGGTAAAGCTCACGACAAACTGGTCTTCGTCGCCGAATTTCACATTGGTATCATCATACTCAGTTGTCACATTGCTGTGAACGCCCTTACGGGTATAAGCGTTGTCTTTTACGACCGAAACATAGACCGTAGACAGCATATCCCGCGCAGTGCTTTCACGCTCGGAATGACCGGAATAATAGAAATATCGATAATAGTTCTTAAACGACCAGGACGACTGAATCCGGCCGAATTCCGACGAGTTGCTGGCGCCTTGATCCACACGGGTCTTACTGCGTCCGTCGGTCGAATTGCCAACGGTCAAAGTAGTAGAGGCTGTTGCCTTTGCTTGACCCAATTTGTAGAAGCGTCCGTTCACTTCAAAGGAATACCGGGTCGAATCGTTCTTTTCGTTGTACCATGTTCCGTAATCCGGATTTTTCACCTGCTGTTGGGTGTCATCGGTATACTGATCCTGGTTGATGTCCATATTGACCACAATAGACTTCACCGGATTTTCCGGACCTTCTGCCGTATAGGAATACGCATCGCGGTAATATGGGTGGTTCGGGTCAGATAAATCAGCATTCTCCCCATAGCTTGGCTCTTCATTGTTTGCCAAGTTGATGCGGAAATACTGTTCGCCAGTCGAAGCGGTCTCAACCGCGTTATTCACCCATGCGGATTTTTCAATCCGGTAGGTATCACCGTTCTCGCGGGTGACATCAATGTAGTTGATGTAATCTTTATTCCGCGGATCAACTTTCAAATAATAGGTGTCAAAATTCTCAAAAGGAAGCTCTACTTCCACATTAACCGTAGCCGCGGTATTGAGCGACTGGGTATGAATCCACGGCATATCTTCGTGTTCCTGTGAATAGTAGCTATAGGTCCGGGCATCCGGCAGGCTGCCGCCAACGTTTAAATACTGACGGAAGTCAACACCGAACGAACCAATGCCTTTATAACCCACTTCAAGCTGTGCGTCATCGCCCCAAGAAGTGCTTGAGGTAGAATAATACTCGCGGATATGCTCAGCCGACTGTGCTTCATAGGTGTATTTTTTGCTTGTATCGTTGTCGTTATAAGACGCAACAATTGTGGTGTCAAAATACATCTTGCTAACAGCCGCATAGGTTTTATCCACCGCGCTCTGCCGCCAGCTGTTGCCCTCTTCACGCACACCGTCAAAGTAATTGGTGCTGTTCGCGGTAAGTACGTCATTGGTGCCGAAAACAGAGTCCTCGTAACCGTCGAACTCGATTACGAGCTTGTCACGGTCATCACCCGTAACCTTCATCTCTTTACCGCTGAAGATCAATACCTGCGCAAGATGCTCGATCCCCAGCTCCTTCAGTTGCTCCTCACTCAGAACAATGCCGTTTACCGGGTCAACCGTCACAGTCTTATCGCTGCCTTCCACGGTGAATTCCGTGATATCAGCACCGGTCGCCCCATTCGGAATCAAACGAACCGGAGCATCTGGATGATCAACATCGTAAAATTCAATTGCGGTAATGCCGCCCACATACTGTTCCAGCAGCTCTTTCGCGATACGCATACGGGTCACATGGAAACCGGTATGCGCTTCGTTTGCATTGGAACCGGATGCGCCGAACGCGGCGCCGGAAGCGTTCTTGATCGGCAGGGTGACACTCAAATCAACATCATCCAGAACCGAAAAGACGTTATAACCGCTTGCGGCCGGATCAGAACCGTTTTCCACCTGTACCCACATGGTGAAATCACGGTCATACGGCACACCCAGAATGGTGTTGTTTCCGTCGGTCAAACCGTTGTCGGTACGGACGGATTCAGTAACGTCCCCATACTGGATATGAGAGTGAAGCGCTAAATAAGCGCGCTGAACATTAAACCGGCCCGTATCCGAGTCAGATGCGTTTGAAGTATAGTCCACATCGTTCTGTGCAAGGGATGTCTTCACATCCAAATTTCCGTACCAGTCGCTCTTGCCATACAACTTAATCGAAAGAGCGTTGGACGGGGTATTGCCCTGCTGAACATTCGCAGAGAAATCCGCAAAGTAGATGCGCACATAACGCAGGTATTCCACATCCGGCGTAACAGTGCCCGCAGCTTCGCCCACCGGGAGCTCAATATCACCCGACGCGTTCAAATACCCTTTCAGCTGCTCTGCGGTCAACGTAACCGGCGTACCGGTCAGCTTTCCGCCGGTTACACCGTCCCAATCATAAAGCTCGATTTTTTCAATCTGGCAGATATCCGCATATTCTTTGCTGATAATGAGCTTATCGCTCTTAAAGCCTTTGATTGTCTCAGAACTCGTTGTTTTATTTCCAACACTGGAAATATCCAAGTCGATATATCCTTCGCCGGAAGAGCTGATGGATGGGTTTTCCAAGATAAACTCATACCAAAGTCCTTCCGCCTTATTCGGAACATACAAATACGGCGTTTTGGTGGATTCACCGATTTTTTCATTGGAGCCATCCAGCCAATGGGAAGTAGCCGTTACATTCGGCGCAAACGCGGCCACTGTAAGGCTTGCAGAGCCGGTATCGCTCTGCGGAAGGGGATGGAATTTCTCCATCTCTTTCAAATAACCATAAGCGGTCAGCGTACCATGCCAATCGGTATTGCCGTAAACCTCAACACGAAGGGAATCATCCGACCCATCCGCGGCATTGCGCTTAACATTTCCTTCAAACCGGTCGAACCGAATGCGGATATAACGCACCCGTTCCATATCCGGCAGAGCGGAATCGTCTCCGCTCAACGGAATCCGCAGTTCACCGGAGGCAGAATCAACGTATTGGGCAAGCTCCTCTGCCGTCAACACCGTCGGCGTACCGTTTGGCGTGCTTCCATTCATCTCGTTCCAGTCATAGAACTCAATGCTTCCAATCACGCCCGCCTCGGCATAATTCGAACTGAGCACCAGTTCATCTGCATCAAATCCGCGCACAGAGACACCGCCGGTCTTAGACTGGTTCGCAACACTGCGCAAATCAAGGTCAAAGTACACATCCAGCGCCGCACTGATGGAGCGGTTCTCAACAATGAACTCGTACCACGCGTCATCGGTGCGATAAGGTACCTGAGACGGATTATCAACAACAGCGTTCCCGTTGTTCCAATGGGAAACACCAGTTACAAGCGGGTCAAAATCCTCTACATCCAAGTAGGTGGAATTGCTGTCTGTTGCGTCTTCATAAAGCGGGGACTGCGGTTCAAAAGACGCAGATGCCCACAAAGCATCGTGCCACTCCGGAGTACCGTGTATGGTCACATGCAACGCATTGTCCAAATCCGGCTGAGACGGATTGGTTTTATTGTAAACGTTTCCGTTGAAGTGGCTGCACTCTAAGCGCATATAAAGCAGGTTGGTCACTTCCGCAAAATCCTTCACCGGAATGCGGATCTCACCCGTGTCAGGATCCTGATACTGCGCAACCGCATCAGCCCAGTTGATGGAAAGGGCAGGGGTATCATCAAACGTCTGCCCGTAATTGTAGAAATGAACCGCCTCAATATCGGCTGCCTCAGCCCAATCAGCGGAAATGATAATCTCGTCCGGCACAAATCCTTTCAGCGTTGTTCCGGCAGTATTATCAACATCCTTAACAGACAGGGTAAAATCCAGGTTTGTTTCGGTTGACGCGGACTCACTCCGGTTTTCAAACACAAACTCATAAAACGAATCTTCCCAGAGATAAGGCACACTGGTATTCGGCTGCAACGCGTCGTCTTTATCGTACCAGCCAGCTGTCGCCGAAATATACGGGTTAATGGCTTCAACCGTGATTGAACCCGGATCGGTATCTTTTACATTGGTCATACCGGAATCAGGTGAATAATCCGTCTGCCAAATACCGGTAATGGTTCTTTTTCCGGTCAGGTCAGGGGTACCCTTGATGTCAATATAGCAGCCATCGTCTTTCGTTACGCTGGAATCAAAGCCGGAAAAATTCACCCGCACACCGTTCAAATTGGGAATCGTTTTTTCCCAAACGCTCCGGGAAATCACGATATCTCCATCCGAATTGGGCTTAAACCCACTGATCGCGTAAGTTTTCTCTTTTCCTTCTATGTCAATCAGCGTAATCGATGTCGGAGTGGAACGTTCAAGCAGCTCTTTGTTTAAAACGATCGAACTAATTGTAAAACCAGCGTAATAATCTTTGCTGATCAGCTTGAGGAAATCGCCGCTTGTCTCAAATTCAGCCGGCAGCATCTGCGAAATACTGTTATTCCAAAGGTGGAACCGGTAACCCGCCTTGTCCTCGTTCATCGGAACCTGCTGCACATCTGAAACCTGTTCACCGGATGCTTCGTAAAAAACACCATTGGTATCAATCTGCGGCGCAGCCGGTCTGGCTTTGAGGGTAGCAGAGCTCTGGGAAGAGGTCATATCGGTTTTACGATATCCGGCCTCCGACTCACCGATCTGCGGACGATACACCCACTGCTGGAAGGTAGTCTCGACCGTGTTCAGATAATCAATGACACGAGAAGGCACGCCAACCACCTGAATCAGGCCGTCCAGCGCCTCATTCGGATTGACACGGTGTTTATAAGCCAAACGAATCCTTCCGGTAAACGAAGAATCCGGATGCGCGTTCAAATAGCTTTGCAGCTCATTTTTCAATGTGATCTTCCAGAAAACGGAAGTTCCATCTTCGCTTTCCTGCATCGCCTGCTGTGTTCCCATGGAAACCCAGCTTACCTCTCCGCTTTCATCCTCAAACTCTACCTGAAGCAGATCACCGCCAGGAGTAAACCAGTCTTCCAGCGCGGGGTTCTGCAGCTGCCCGTCTTCACCCTGCTTTTTATTCATATGGATGACAACCGAATCCAGCTGGAAATAATCCGGTAACATATCGACCAGATGCGCGTCAAACAACGGGATATTACCCGTGTTTTCAATCCCGTTTATGTAATAGCTCGCCTCGTTGCCAACGCCGGTGATGCCGTTTTTCACAGGCTTTCCGCTTTCGTCAAGAACATATTTGTTCTGCGAAAACTCCGGCTGAAGCTCGGCAAACTGCATGTTGGAGTAGTAGTTCTGAGACCAGGAATAATCCTTGCCGCCGTAAAAAATGGTAGGAGTATAGGTTGTTGTATTGTTAAGGTCGCCATAATAGTTCGCGCAGTAAGGCACAACAACATAGTACACTTTTTCGCTGATATGGCCGGGCGTGTTGTCCGAAGGCGCATAGAGCGGCTGGTCGATTGGAATATTCAAACGACCGGGCTGTGTGTAATAGTAAGGGATCGGATCTTCCGGAATGTTTTCCAGCGTAGTGAGATCCCATTCAGCCAGTTGCTCATCGGTGTAATCGGTCACATCGTAACAGAGCACGCCGCCTTCGCCCGGCTTGCCCGAAAACATGTTCTCACGTACTTCTGTGGAAGTATAATCCTTATTATAGACAAGCTTGCCGTTGTCATAGATCCACTGCATCATGTCCTGTTCCAGAACACCCGAAACACCGCCGTTTTGAACCGCGTTCATCAGGTAAAGGTTCAGGTCAAAATGGTCTAACATACTTTCCGGCTTTTCAGACGTGTTCTTCACCGTGACCTTGTAGGTCAAATAGTTATACTCGTCCCACAGCGGCGGATACGGATCATTGGCAACATCGATCGTGCCTTCCCAGGTGAGATTGCTGTTAACAAATACAATCGAGTTAAAGTTGTTATTGGCTGCGTCCGGGTTTCCGCCCAGAGGGATCGTCTGCAAACCAGTTACATGTTCACTGCCGTTGTAGTAATCGGTATACTGCATGCCGGCGTCAATAGACGCACTGGCGTTCTCCGGCACATCCCCAACATATTTGGAAAGCAGGGAAAAGACGATCGGAGACGGTTGCGCAGTGCCAAGCAGCTTTGCCGTGATCTTTCCGCAGAAATAAAAGTTTTCTTCCGGAAGTTTTTGACCATCCCATCCGGCGCCGCCGTTGTCATTAATAGTACCATCTTCCCGGAAAACCGTAGTGCTATCTGTGCCGTAAAGGGCCCAGTTGGCCGACGGAAGATCGGAAACCATCGTGCGCAGGGTCATCCAGCTGGAAGAAGGCGTCTGCGGCTTGTCATAAGTATCCTGAAGAAGATTGTTGTCATCATAATATAAATACGGAGAAGCGAGCTGCACCGTGATTCCGGACGCCTCACCGCTGGTATAGCCCGGAGATAGCTGGAGCCTGTATGTGGCGGTTTTTCCTCCGTTAAGCATATAAACCGGCTGGTCTTCGTTCATTTGATTCGCGTTAGTGACCTGATTAAACGTCATCTGAAACGCCGGAAGCGAGCTGTTCGCAGCGGCAACCATCGCCTCCAGCGCACCGGAAGGCGCGATATTGCAAATGAAGATCAAGGCCATAATAAAAGCAATGGATTTTTTCCCTAAGTGACATAATTTTTCCCGCAATAAGCTCTGAATCTTCATAATTGCCCTCCAACAAAACTTTATGAAAACAATCAAACTTTTTTCAAAAACAAAAGTTTTGACCGATTTTTATTTGTTCTTTTCTGTCGATAATATAATTTTACTCACTCACCATGATATCCGTTTCCCTGTCAAATGTCAATAAAATACCAATAATTCGGAAATAACTTTAAAAAAATATTAATATAGTCCGTTTTTTGATTTTTGGAAAAAGAAAAAGCGGAAGAACATTCTCTGTTCTTCCGCTTTTCATATAAAATGATTGATTACCGTTTTTTCAAAACAGCTGTGCCATATGCCGGAAGCTCAATGGAGCCTTCCGCTTCGCTTTCACCAACGAAATCATAATACCGTCCGCCCGGAAGTACCACCTGTTTTGGCTCCGCATTGAAATTCAGCACGAAATAATAGGTCTCGCCGTCTCCATACCGCTGCTGAACGGTAACGCCAAGCGGAAATTCTCCGCCAAACGCCATTTCAATCCCAAGCTCCTGAACAATACAGCCGTAAAACGCGTCCAGACAAGCATTTTCGGTTCTCGCCGCAAAATAATAGCAGCTGCCTTTTCCAACCCGATTCTTGGTAACAGCGGGTGTATCTTTATAAAAATCATCGGTGTAGACCGCCAGCACCTCACAGCCTTCCTTCGGATGAATGATTTCCGCCATCTCACGCACAGCGAATACACCGGCAAGCCCGTCGGAATTCTGCCGGAACGCCACGCCGTTGTGATCGGAAGGGAAGAGGCTGTCCAGTTCTTCCGCCCAGACACCGGTGAGCTCCATCAGGCCGTCGCCAGGGAATCCGCCCAGAAAACAAAGGTCGTTTTCATTGACACATCCGGTACCGTAGGTCGTCACCAAAGTGCCGCCGTTTTCCACGAACTCGCGCAGACGCCCCGCAACGCCCGGACGGAGCATATACAACATGGGCGCTACAACAACCTTGTAAGGCGAAAAGTCGCAGTCCATCGAAATCACATCCACCGGAACACCGCGTTTCCAGAAGGATTTGTAATGATTCATACAGGTCTCTTCATAATCCTTATGCGCCATATTCCAGCCCTGAATGTCATCAATCGCCCAGCGGTTCTCCCAGTCGTAAACGATGGCAACTTCCGGGCGGACACTGGTTCCTGCCACACCGTCCAGCCGCTTAAGAACCGCGCCGAGCTCCGACACCTCACGGAATACGCGGGTATTTTCATGCCCCGCGTGGCTCACCACCGACCCGTGGAATTTTTCGGACGAACCGCGGCTTTTTCTAAACTGAAAATACTGAACCGTATCTGAACCATGAGCAATCGCCTGCAGACCGCTCAGCTGATTGACGCCCGGGCGTTTGAGCTTATTATAAGTTTTGTGATTGACAATGCTGGGGGTGTTTTCCATCAGCATAAACGGCGTTCCCGTCTTGAGAGAACGGTGGATGTCATGCACGAACGCCGTTTCCGCGCCCAGCTCCCAGAACGGCTGAAAATCATTGTGCCACTGGGGATAGCTGTCCCACGAAACCCGGTCCAGATGGGGGGCGACCTTCCATGGGTCAAGGCCGGTGTAGGTGCCCATCAAGTTAGTCGTTACAGGGATATCAGGCGCGTACTGCTTAAGCGGTTCGATTTCATTGCGCATGAAATCCACCGTCTGGTCGGTCACAAACCGCTTCCAGTCCAGCTTAAGCGCGTGCAGGTGCATTTCTCCCTGTGGCGCCGGGGACTCAATCTCATCAAAGCTGTTAAATGTATGGCTCCAGAACGCCGACCACCACTGCGCATTGAGTTCATCAATGTTGTTGTGGTATTTTTTGCGCAGCCATGCCCGGAACGCCTGCTGGCAAAGCTCACAGTGACACTCGCCGCCGTACTCGTTCGAGATGTGCCACATCTTCACCGCGGGGTGATTCCCATACCGTTTGGCAAGCAGGGTATTCATCTCCCGCACCTTATTTCGGTAATAAGGCGAGGTCAGACAGTGATTGTGACGGAATCCGTGCAGATTTTTCACCCGGTCGGCATTTACCCGCAACACTTCCGGATGGCTGCGGTCCATCCAAGCGGGACGGGCACCGGACGGGGTAGCGAGCACAACAGACACGCCGTTTTCCGCGAGCCGGTCAAGCGTTTCATCCAGCCACTCAAAGGTGTACCGGCCTTCTTCCGGCTCCAGAGCATGCCAGGCGAAAATTCCCACCGAAGCGCTGTTAATGTTTGCAAGCCGCATCAGCCGGTCATCTTCTTTTAAAATATCCGGGCGGTCCAGCCACTGGTCCGGGTTATAGTCCCCGCCGTAAACAAGATGGGGAACATCTTTAAATACCGGCGGTGTTTTTGAAATGTTTTTGTTCTGCATGTATTCAACCCTCCATGCGTTTTATTCCCTTCCAGACTATATACACTGATGCCATTTGTCAACGGGGTTTTTTAAAAAAGAAAAATTTTTTTACCAAAGCGAAAATTTTGCCCCCTTATTACAAATCACGCCCTGCAATTGCGGCCGATTTCCGCTCAAAATATTCATAAATCCGCATCGACTAAACGCATCAAAACAGAATAAAAAATAAGCAGCGCATCCGTAAAAGACACGCTGCATTTAAAACCCCAACACAGTTAAACGGCTGTGCCGTCTTTCGGCTGTGCATTTTGTTTCTGGTCCGAGCCCTGCTCCTGCTCGGCACGGTATTCCTGATAAAGCTTTGTAAACTGCGGAATATACAATAAAAACGCCATCAGCAAAAAGATGCCCGAAACCGTCATCATCGAATAAGCGATAGGAAGCGGCATAGGAGGGTAGGCAATGAGGATGATGGTGACAATATAGAAAACAGCGGTGGACGCCTTTCCAAACCACATCGCCCCATTGAGCCGCTTTCCGCGGCGGAGAAGATAAAGGCTCGCGATGCCCATATACAGCTCTTTCACCGCAAAAAGCCCCAGCAGCAGCCACATCCACGGGTAGCGGAACACCAAACAGAATGCAATCGACGCCTGCGTGAGTTTATCCGCCACCGGGTCAACAGCTTTTCCCCAGTCGGTAATCATGTGAAAATGCCGGGCGATAAACCCGTCCGCTACATCGGTCAGCCCGGAAAGCAGCAGCAAACCCGCAGCAAGAAAGTAATCCTTCGGTTCTCTCGCAGAAACATAAGCCCAGACGAAACAGGGAATCAATATGATGCGGATATAAGTCAAAATATTCGGAATACTGAAATACTCCCGAAGTTTATTCTTCAAATTCATTCTTCCTTTCTTGTTCTTGGTCCGAGCCATTACAGCGTAACCTGTTCTGCCGGGCTCTCCTCTACAACATCCGGGCAGGGTTTCAGGTTCTCCGTACGTACGGTCCTTCTGCATCGCCTGCTGTGTCCGCTCCATCAGTTCAGTCACCGCTTCACGGCGGGAAAGTAGTGGGTTTGCGTACAGAGGCGGAAGGATTTCCACCCGCAAAAACGGCTTTTTCCGCCAAAGGGCGCACAATCTTCCCTGCGGCGGCTGATAGGTCACCTTCAGAGGGATGACCGGGCAGTGCGCCCGCACAGCCGTAAGGAACGCGCCGGAGTGAAACGGGCGGATACCGGGATGGTATTTCACCAGCATCCCCTCGGGATAGTAATGAAGCCATTCGCCGTCCGCAATCGCGCGTTCCAGCTCATGCTGAAATTTCGCCAGCTTAACCGGATGCTCCGGCAGCGGAAGAACGCCGCACGCGCGCAGCAGCCAGCCTACAAACGGAAGTTCAAGATTTCGTCTTAAACTCAAAAAGCGAAGAAAATGCGGAAAAAGGGCTGCTTTCACCATAGTGCAGTCCAGTTCATGCACATGGTTGCTCACCGTGACCGCGCCGCCCTGAATACCGGTTAAGTTTTCCCGGCCGACCACGCTGAACCCTAAAAAGAAATGATCAAATACCGCCATGATGGCTGAAATCACGTTGGTGAATACCGCCGTCACCGACCGGCCAAATCCCGAATGTTTGGCAAACGCTCTGGCTACCTTTTCCGTGTTGGGATGAGTAAGTCTGCGAATAGCTGTTTCTTCCGGATGCTTATACCCTTTCTTTTGAAACAGCTCAATCGCCTGACGGTACATCTCTTCCGCGCGGCGAACACAACTGCTCACACGCATCCCGTCCCCGCTGTGCGCGTACGCCTGTTCCATCTCAAGCCGCTCCTGCGGATGCTCGATCCAGTAATCGATCCGGTCGGCAAGCGACTGGGCGTCACCCGCGGAAAACAGGCTCCGCTCATCCAGCGCAAACTGCATGGTCGCGGAAAGAGGGGAGTTGGAAATCACCGGGACCAGCCCGCAGGAAAGCGCCTCCATGCAGGAAATGCCTTCGATCTCCGCGTCTGACGCGTGAACATATAAATCACAGCTATTAATCAGTTTAACCAGTTCATCGGTCGAATAAAAGCCGAACACCGGCATTTTTTCAAGTCCTTTGGCAAGTTTGCGGTACTCTGCTTCCTTTGGTCCTTTTCCCGCGAAGATGAGCTGAATGCGTTTGTGATAACGGCTTCTTTTTGCCGCTTCAATAATAAGATCCTGCCGCTTTTCACCCGAAAGGCGCCCGATCATGAGAATGCGGAACACCTCATCCGGCCGGCGGGTCTGTTTGATTTCCGGATGGGGAACAAACACATCGTCCACACCATTCGAAATAACGCAACACTTGGCGTCATAACCATGCTCCGCCAATTGTCCGGCAATAAACTCACTCGGGCAATGAATGCAGCGGAACCGATTATAAAAAATATGATAAAACATCCAGTATAAAAAGCGGTTTACTGTTTTGTTTTTACCCATTTTAATACTCGATGTAATATTTTCAGGCTGTACATGAAATGCCGCAATGGTTGGAATGTTCATCTGCCGGGCGAGCTCTTCTCCTCTGCGGCAGAAACGAAACGGCATGTAAAAATGAACGATATCCGCATCATGAAACGCTTCATAATACGCCTCATCACAGGGTTTGGCAAAACACATTCCCTGTGATTCAATGAGCTTCTGAAAAACAGGAACCTTATGTATTGGGGCGCAAATTTTATTTTCCGCCGGTTCCCCTCCCGCGAGGATGGTCACCTGATGACCCAGCTTGCGCAGTTCATGCGCAAAACGGCGCGCCGTGACCGTCGTGCCATTGTTGCCATCGTCAAATTGATCGATCACCAGCACGATCTTCATCTTCCCCGCCTCCTTCTTTCATCGAAAACATTTTTATTTTCTCTGTTTTCCTTTTTTGCTCTGTCCCGCGTTTTTTAAAAGCTCTTTGATCCCATCCGGAAACGCCTGAGAACGCATGGACGGAAACGCTTTCAACAGACGGCGGGAAAACGGAACAAGAAACCGCTCACGCCGTTTCTGCGCTTTTTGGCGCAATTCGTCTAAATATTGCGCGCGGATTTCCGAAAGTCCATCCAGTTCCAGCTGGCGCGCTCCTGCTTCCCGGTTGATATGGGCCACCGCCATGACCGTAACGATCAGGTCCAGTATGAAATATACGCCCAGCACGCCAACAAAAATAACCGCTGCCATATGGGGAAGCCATGCGAAAAACGCGGTAAGCCCAGGATGGATCAGCCGAACCATGAGGACCCCCATCACACCGAACAGAACAGAGTTTCTCAGACAGACCCTTCCGTTGATGTTCCAGCGCCGGCCGGAGTAATTCCACAGAGTCATATGAAACAGTTTCTCCAACAAGAAACTTGCGGCGTATTCCAGCGCGCTGGTCACAACCATACTAAGCAGAAACAAAGCGATCAAATCATCCCGGTAACGGGAAAACAACAGCAGGATGAGCAGCGCTCCGAATCCGTAAACCGGGCAGAACGGACCGTTTAAAAAGCCCCGGTTTACAAACCTGCGCTCAATAATAGAGCAATACACCGTTTCGCAGATCCAGCCCAAAAAGCTGTATATCACAAAACAGCAGAAAAGAAAAAGCACCTGTTTCAAATGGTTCCTCCATGATCGGACGACTGATACAAATAGGGGGAAAGCCGTTTGATCAAGCCATCTTCCTCGTCCGGCAGAAGAAGCTCAAGCGGGTGAGTGAGGTTCAAAGAAAACACCTGCATCTGCGATTTGGCATTCACTCGCCGCGGACCGTCGACCAGATAAAGCTCATACGGCTGTTCCGTGATGATGCCAATAAACCGTTTCACATCTTCCGCACTGCTTAATTTGATCCGGCAGCTTCTCAACGCGATTCCTCCTGTGATTTGCCGTTTTCCGCCTGTTTTCCGGAAGCGGAATGTTTTTGGTAAAACCGGATAAACCGCCGGGTAATGCTGACCAGAAGCGGAATGAGCGTTACAGCAATGATCACGAACGCCACGCCATTGAGCCAGGTCAAATGAAAAAAGTCAACCTCAAACAAATAAAGAACAGAAAGAATAACCAGCCCAATAAACGTCCAGGAATCCTTCATCGAGTCTTTTACAGTATCTTTCATCATGCACGACCCCTTTTTTTAAACTAACAATAGCTTAACACAAAATACGACAAGTCAATATTAATATATATAGAATTATATCATAATTTATTGTTTTTTTGCAATTCCTGTGCTATATTGAAACAACATAGGAGGGTGCTTATGAGTTTGATTACGATTTTCCAGACGGGCAGCCGCCTGCTGGACCTACTGTTTGAATACAACCGCATTCCTGTTCGGATCCTGGACCCGGCCCGCCGTGTTCTTTACAGTTCGTTCGATACCGAATCCTTTCAGAACACCGATTTTAGCAGCGGACTTTACCGCCGTTATATCCGGGAAGACGACTGCCAGCCCACCCTGTGTGTGTTAAACGCCATGGAAATGATGGCGTTTTTCCCGTTTACCTATCAGGAACGCACCCATTATCTGGCCGTCGGTCCGGCGCTTCTGGTGCGTCCGTATTCGCTGGAACGCAGCCATTCGCTTTCTTTCTTCCCACCGCTCAAAAGCGATGAACTGGAAAAGATCATCTGCATGACTCCGGTGGTAAGCGTCACCCAGTTCGCGGGGTTCGTCCGGCTTTTATATACCGCGTTTACCGACCGCGACATCACCGTGCGGGAGCTGATCGAACACAGCGCGGAGATCACCGCCCCGCACAGCATCTCACAGGCACTGAGTACATCGGTGTTTGAGCAGCGGGAATCCGAAACAGTGCATACACCCTATGCGCAGGAACTGCTGCTGCTCAACGCCATCAAATCCGGCGAGCTCAATAATCTGGAATACTTCGCTTCCGCCTTTATGCCGCAGAGCGCGCTGCGCCTTTCCGCCGATCCGCTCCGCCAGGCGGTCTACTACTTTGTCGGCGCCGTCACCCTCACCACCCGATTCGCGGTGGAAGGCGGGCTGGACGAAGAGCTGGCGTTCAACATGTGCCGCGTCTACATCCAGAAGGCAGATCAATGCAAAACGCCGCTGGAAGTCACCTCTCTATTGTATACCGCCGCTTCGGATTTTACCGAACGCATCCGCCAGCAGAAACAGCATATTAGTTACTCCGAACACATCGTGCGCTGTACCGGTTACATCTTTCATCATCTGCACGAACCGGTCACGCTGGAAGCTCTTTCCGCCGAAACCGGCCTGAGCCCCGCCTACCTTTCGGTGCTGTTCAAAAAGGAAACCGGCATGGCATTGGCCGATTTCATCCAGCTGCAGAGGATCGAAGAGGCCAAAAACCTGCTGCGCTTTTCCGATTACCAGATTTCCGAAATCAGCACATTTCTGGCCTTCAGTTCCCAAAGCTACTTTACCAGTGTATTCAAGCGCCACACCGGTGTTACCCCCAAAAAATACCGGGAAGCAAACTACCGCAAAAACTGGTAAACCGGGCGACCGGGCGTTCTTTCCGCATACAGCTGAGCCGCCGCGCGCCTTTTTGCTGCCGAAACCATGGCTTTGGTTTCCTTCTGCTCATCAGCAAAGCAAAAACGCCGTTCGTTTTATACGAACGGCGTTTTTTATTTCGGAATGTTATCCGCGGATCATATCCAGCGCGTCCGCGCCCTCACGGACGAACAGCGGGATGATCTCCAGCGGGGCGTCAACGGTAACGGCACATCCGCCGTCAAACACCTTGCCGGTTTCAGCTTCTACCCAGCGGCAGCCCGCGGGGAGATAAACCTCTTTGGTGCGCGCGCCTTCATAAAGCACCGGAGCGACCAGAATGTCAGAACCGAACATATACTCCTCATGCGCATCCCATGCGGCTTTGTCCGCCGGGAAGTCGTAGAAGACCGGGCGGATGACCGGCGTGCCTTTTTCGTGGGCCGCTTTCATCGCCTCTTTGATGTACGGTTTCAGGCGGTAACGCATCTTGATGTAACGGGTCATGACAGCTTCCGCTTCCGGACCATAGCTCCAGACCTCGTTGTCCGCGCCGGTCGGCGGGCAGAATCCTCCGCCGGAAGCGACCAGCTGCGGCTGATCGTGCGGGTCGCGGTCGCCATGCAGGCGCATGACCGGGCAGAAGGCGCCGAACTGGAACCAACGGGTGAGCAGTTCTCTGAATTTATCATCATGGATGTTTCCGCCGTGGAACCCGCCGATGTCAGCTGTCCACCAGGTGATACCCGCAAGGCCCATGTTGAGTCCGGCCGCGAGCTGATAGCGGAACGCGTCAAAGGTGGACGGCACGTCACCCGACCATGCCAGCGCGCCGTAACGCTGGGAACCAGCCCACGCGCAGCGGATGAGGTTGACGATCTCCTCACGTCCTTCGGCCTTCATGCCGTCATAGAACGCCTTGGCATAGCCAACCGGGTAAGCGTTTGCCACCTCAAGAGCGGCGCCTTTGTGGTAACGGTAGTTTTCAAAATCCACCGCCGTGTACTCCGGCTCAGCCTCATCCAGCCAGAAGAGGGTAACGCCTTTGTCAAGATAATTTTTCTTGCAGGTGTCAAAAACGAATTTCTGCGCTTCCGGATTGGTCGCGTCAAAGAAGCCTTCCGCGCCGAAGCAGTCCATGGTAAAGTTGATGCCGTGGTCAACACGCACCAGCAGGTCATGCTCCTGCATGTATTTGTAGTTCTCGCTCTCTTTATCGACCGTCGGCCAGACAGAGGTCATCAGATGCATGCCCATGGAATCCAGCTCTTTGATCATTCCTTCCGGGTCCGGCCAGAACTGCTCGTCGAATTTCCAGTCGCCCTGATGCGGCCAGTGGAAAAAGTCCACAACGATGACATCCACCGGGATGCCGCGTTTATGATATTCACGAGCAACCTTCAGCAGCTCATCCTGCGTCTGGTAACGGAGCTTGCACTGCCAGAAGCCAGTACCATAATCCGGCATCATGGGAACGGTACCGGTTACTTTCGCGTAGTTTTCCTCGATCTCCGCCGGAGTGTCACCCGCGGTGATCCAGTAATCGATCTGTTTGGAGGAACGGACCTTCCACTCGGTCAGGTTTTTGCCGAAATTCGCCGTGCCGACCGCCGGGTTGTTCCAGAGGAAGCCGTAACCCTTGCTGGAAAGCAGGAACGGAACGCTCGCCTGGGTGTTGCGCTGCGCCATCTCAAGCAGGCAGCCTTTCAGGTCGAGGTAGGGGTACTGGTACTGACCCATGCCGAACAGTTTTTCGTCCGGGTCGGATTCAAAGGTCATGGTGATCTCAAAGTTATTGCTCGGCGTGCCTTTGTACTCACGCGCACAGCGTTTCAGGTTGGTGATGGTGTTGAGGTATTTGGAGTAATCCACACCATGGTTCCAGCAACGGTAAAACTCATCGAGCAGCAGCTCGTCTTTGTCGTTGAAAAAGCGCATCCGGCCGTACGGGCTCATCTCCAAACGGATCTTGCCGTTTTTCACAGTCGCGCCCTCTTCGGTCACGGTGATCTCAGCCTGCGCGTCAGCCGGCATGGTCAGCGCCCAGTCTTCGTTCGTAAAGGTCTGGTTCTGGGTGGCGCGCACACGCAGACCATTGCCCCACGGCATGACCCAGACGGTCTCATAACGGTATTTGAAGAACAGCGAACCGTTCTCCACCTTGAAAAATTCTTTCATGCTGTAAGCCTCCCTAATCACGGCCGGGCAGGTTCTGCCGCGGCACCTTCCATACCCGTATTATAAAACGCCGGTTGCATTTTCAAAATAAACATTTATAATATTATTTATACAAAATGAAACAAATGGACTATTTTGAAACGAGAGAAGATTCATGGAATACTGCATTGAACTACACACTCTGCCGCAAATCGCACTGGCCGGCCATTCGGTCTGCCGCCCCGGCTGGAGCCTTTGCGGGCGCACGCTGGAAGAATCCGAACTAATCGTTGTCTACCGCGGGCAGCTCTGCTGCAACGTGGGCGGAGAAGCGTTTGTCCTTCGGGAAGGGGAAAGCTGTGTCATCCCCGCGGGCACACCAGTCGACCAGTTTACCGAAAACACCTCCTGCCGTTTTTTCTACCTGCACTTTAAAGCGCCATGCCGCCCCATCCGCAAACGGGAAAAAGAAGCCATCCTCACAGCTTACGCGGAAAGCGTTGCAAACCGTCCGGGCGGATTCTTTTTCTTAAATCCCATCCAACAGGAACAGGCCATGGTCTGCCTCGGCCAGCGGATGGACACCGCATCCTATAAAAGCGAGATTTTCACCCTCTTTCAACGGCTTTTGCTGGAACGCAACCACGAAACCATCCACAGCGCTCTGCTCATCTCACTGCAGGCGGCGCAGATTCTCACTCTGCTTGCCCAGTGTTGGATGGCAAAGACCGTCCCGCTCACCCCCAGCCCGGAAGAACGGGAGCAGAACAAGCTGGTGCAGGACGCTATCCTCTACCTAAACGAGCATCTCACCGCACCGGTGAAGATGACGGAACTTGCACAAACTCTGCATGTTTCTCAACAATATCTGGCCCGGCTGTTTAAAACCGAAACAGGGCTCTCGCCCGTTAAGTATTTAAACCGTCTGCGGATTGAACACGCAAAAGAACTGATGCGCAAAAGCTCTATGAACATCACCGAAGCGGCTCTTTCCAGCGGGTTCGATAATCTCTATTACTTCAGCCGGCTGTTCAAACAGCTGGAGGGTATGACCCCTTCCGTCTACCGCGCCTGGATGGATTCCAAAAGCAACCAGTAGCACCTTTTTCGGATACAGCAAAACCGGCCGAAAAAGCTCGGCCGGTTTTGCTGTTATCGTGGTGTTATTGTATGGCTGGAGATGGAAGAAGATAGCGCATGACGTAATCATCCATAAAATACCCATTGCCAATGTTTTCTTTTTGTTCCCGTTCCACCGAAAATCCCAAACGGCGGTAAACCTGAATGGAATCGGTATTGCCGCGGTTGACCGTCAGCCAAATGGAATCAAGGTCTTCGGTGACGCACCGTTCGCAAAGCATTGCCATCACCATTCGGGAAAGATGTTTCCCGCGGTAATCCTTGTGAAGATATAACTTGCTCAAAAACAGCGAGTTATCTTCCGGCTGAGGCTGTACTCCGCAGTACCCAATGATCTGCCCAGCGTCCCGCATGATGTAGTAGGTGTAATTGTTTTCCAGTACAGATTTCGTAATGGCTTTCTGGCTTTGGAATTTTTCAACCATATAATCGATCTGCTCATCCGAAAGCAGGCCTTTATAGTGTTCGTGCCAGATCTCATCCGCCAGCGCCGCGATTTCCGCAAACTCGATCTCATTGTGAGCGACTGAAATTTTAACATCGCTTTCCATGTGCATCACCTCCATGACAAAGTTGTATAAATCAATTATACCAACCTGCCATGAATCCAACAAGGATAAAAAACAACAAAGTGTGAAAAAATTTTTGTGCATAACTGCGTAATCCGGCATATTTTCATTCTTTTTTTGAAAAATATGCTATAATGGCCTCAAACAGGAAAATTTTCCGGATTTTGAGGCTGTACTCCGGCAAAAAGGAGGCATTTGTATGAAACAAGTATTTACCGTACCGTTTGAAAACGAACCCGCTTTTTTGAAAAAAATCCTCTCTGCCGCCGGCCAGGCAGGAATCCAAACCGGGCCGAGCGCACGTTGGGAACCTTTTCGGCAAGCGGTCAAAATCCTGCTGCCGTTTTTCAACAGTTTTGGAGGAAGCTGTGTTGGTCTGCGCGATGAACCCTCAAACAGGTTTTGCCTGCGCCTGACCGCCCAGTTTCTGCCGCTTTCTCCCTCTTGTGTATTTTATCTTCCGGAAGGGGATTCCCTTTTAGCCGTCACCGCTCGCTGCATCGGCCGCGCGGGAGCAGAACTCAGCACTGGAGCAGGCGGCTGCCGTCTGGAAGACGGTCTCATGCATTTCGGGCTGCTGGAGGGAAGCGGGTACTTCTGGTCGCTGGACGACCACCGGGTACGCCACTCTTACGGCAAGCATCCCAAAAACTTCGATGAACTGTCTGACATTCATCCCACCGCTCAAGAACAAGCGTTTGATGACATCCGTATCGCTTACGACAACCACGAACTGGAAATGGAATTTGTTTTTGCCGTTTGATCGCTTTGTACACGGCGTATTTACAACACAGACATAACCGGATTCCAATCTGTTTGCTCATGCAACATACCTTTCAAAACTTCAGCGCTTTCACGCATTTTAAAAAAACAATAAAAAGCCCGGCAGGAATATATCCTGTCGGGCTTTTTGTTTGGTCTGATTGATAAAGCAAATTTTATTCGCTGTACAACAGTTTTGTATAAGACGGGAACGGCCAGTATTCTTCCGCGGTGAACCGCTCGGCGAGGTCCGCGTCCGCACGGAGTTTTTCCATCTGAGGAAGCACCTTTTCCTTCAGCAGTTTCGCCTGCTCGGTCACATCGCTGATCTCATGGGCATTCTCGAGCAGTTTTTCCAGCTCTGACGCATCCAGTTCCATCGCGTCCGCCGCACCGGAAAGCACCTCAACGGTCTTTGTTTCTCTCGCGCACGGAAGGCCGGAGTTCAGCTGTCTCTTGCCCAGCGCGGTCTCAACGAGCGACTGCTCGTAACGTCCGACTGCCGGAAGAATCTGCTTGCGTACCATATCCACCATGGTGAGCGCCTCGATGTTCAAGCGTTTGCTGTACGCGTCCATCAGAATTTCATAACGGGAATGCAGCTCGGTCACCGTAAAGATTTTATGTTTGGTGAACAGGTCAATGTTTTTCTGAGAAATGAAGCTCGGCAGTGCGTCAACCGTTGTCTTCAGATTGAGCAGTCCGCGTTTCTCCGCTTCTTTGACCCACTCATCCGAATAGTTGTTGCCGTTGAAGATGATGCGGCGGTGTTCCTTAATGGTCTTGCGGATGAGTTCCTGAAGCGCCGCTTCAAAATCGTCCGCCTGTTCCAGCACATCGGCAAACTGGCAGAGCTCCTCTGCGACGATGGTGTTGAGAACAATGTTCGGCCCTGCGATGGACAGTCCGGAACCGAGCATGCGGAACTCAAACTTGTTGCCGGTAAAGGCAAACGGGGAGGTACGGTTACGGTCGGTGGTATCCTTCGGAAAACGGGGAAGGATGTGTACACCGACTTTGAGCACTTCATCGCCCTTTTTGTTCCGGTAGACCTCACCATTTGCGATGGCATCCAAAATATCGGTCAGCTCATCGCCTAAAAACATAGAAACGATGGCCGGCGGCGCTTCGTTTGCACCAAGACGGTGGTCATTGCCCGCACTCGCGACCGATACACGCAGCAGGTCCTGATATTCATCCACCGCTTTTACCACCGCGGTCAGAAACAGCAGGAACTGCGCGTTCTCCTGCGGGGAATCTCCCGGTTCCAGAAGATTGATCCCGGTGTTGGTGGAAATAGACCAGTTGTTGTGCTTGCCGGAACCGTTGACCCCTTCAAACGGTTTTTCGTGCAGCAGGCAGGCAAACCCGTGGCGGAGCGCAACCTTTTTCATGACCTCCATGGTCAGCTGGTTATGGTCGGTCGCACGGTTGGTGTCTGTGAAAATCGGCGCCAGCTCGTGCTGGGAAGGCGCTACCTCGTTGTGTTTGGTTTTTGCGAAGATGCCCAGCTTCCACAGCTCTTCATCCAATTCTTTCATATAAGCGGAAACACGCGGTTTGATCACGCCGAAATAATGGTCTTCCAGTTCCTGGCCTTTCGGCGGCTTGGTGCCGAACAGGGTGCGCCCGCACAAGACCAGGTCTTCGCGCTGGTCATACAGCTTTTTATCCACCAGAAAATATTCCTGTTCCGGACCGACGGTCGTGTTCACACGGATATCGCCCTCATGGCCAAACAGTTTGAGGATACGCAGCGCCTGCTTGTTGATGACTTCCATGGAACGCAGGAGCGGCGTCTTTTTATCCAGCGCCTCACCGCCGTAAGAGTAAAACACGGTCGGGATACAGAGGGTGTTGTCTTTAATAAACGCGTACGCGGAAGGGTCCCAGGCGGTATAGCCTCTCGCCTCAAAGGTGGCGCGCAGTCCTCCGGACGGGAAGGAGGAAGCGTCCGGCTCGCCTTTTACGAGTTCTTTTCCGCTGAATTCCATAATAACTGAACTGTTGGATTCCGGCGAAATAAAGCTGTCATGCTTTTCAGCGGTAATGCCGGTCATCGGCTGGAACCAGTGGGTAAAATGGGTCGCACCTTTCTCGGTCGCCCAATCCTTCATCGCATTGGCAACGATGTTTGCCACAGCAGGGTCCAAACGTTTTCCCTGCTCAATCGTTCTTTGCAGCACCCGGTAGGTCTCTTTCGGGAGCCGTTCCCGCATGACCTTGTCATTAAACACCATGCTTCCAAACAGTTCCGGGACTCGGTTTGCATTGTTGCAGCGATCCATCTTGCATCTCCCTTTCTTTTTCGTTCCGGTCAGGCATATCCTGTACCGTACGAATCGCTAAAACAAAAGGCGCCGCAGCCGGTTATCCGACCGCAGCGCCTTTGCTGTTCTGCTCTGATAATACCTCATACGCGGTCGTTTGTCAAGAATTTTGCAGCTTTGTTTTTCAAAACCGTCAGTTTTAATAGTTAGTTCCCCTTCAAAATTGCTCTTTTTAGTGAAATAAAAGAAATTTGTGAAATTTATTGACATGAATCCTGCATAATATTATGCTATATTTCATAGCAGACAAAGGCGTCTGCAGGGTAATGGTTCCTTGAAAGCGGAACAGGGCCGTTTTCGGCCGGTTTATCCTGCAGGCGCTTTCTCTATTTTTGGGGAAAAGAGGGGTTTTCATGTTAAAAGAGGGGCAGATCAGAATACCGTCCGGCTGCGCAATTTCCGGCATTTTTTCAAAAAGCGGGAAGCCGGTCGGCGGAGACGCCATCGTCCGTTCAATCGCGGTGATGCACGACCGCAGCAACGGCCTTGGCGGCGGCTTCGCGGGGTACGGTATCTATCCGGAGTATAAAGATTATTATGCATTCCACGTTTTTTACGATGACACCGCCGCCAAAGCCGAGTGCGAACAATTTTTGGAACGGCATTTCGACATCATCAACCTCTCCAAGATTCCGACCCGCAAGGTGCCCGGCATCACCGATGAACCGCTCATCTGGCGCTATTTCGTCACACCGCTTCCGCATAAACTTTCCGACAGCCAGCTTCCGGAAAAAGAATTCGTGGCAAAATGTGTCATCCGGGTGAACACGCAGATCAACGGGGCATATGTTTTTTCCAGCGGCAAAAACATGGGTGTGTTCAAAGCGGTCGGCTATCCGGAAGACGTAGGGGAATTCTACCGGCTGGAAGAGTACAGCGGCTACTGCTGGACAGCACACGGCCGGTACCCGACCAACACGCCCGGCTGGTGGGGCGGCGCGCATCCGTTTGCACTGCTGGACCTTTCGGTCGTTCACAACGGAGAGATTTCTTCTTACGACGCGAACCGGCGTTATGTTGAAATGTTCGGTTATCGCTGTACATTGCTGACCGACACCGAAGTCATCGCTTATATTTTTGATTACCTGATCCGCCGGCAGGGGCTTTCCATGGAAGAGGCCGCACAGGTGGTAGCCGCTCCGTTTTGGGAAACCATCGCGGCGCTCCCGCAGCAGGAACGCGATCGGCTCACCTACCTGCGAAACACCTTTTCCAGCCTGCTCATCACCGGGCCGTTTTCCATTCTGGTTGGATTTGAAAACGGCATGATGGCGTTAAACGACCGGCTGAAGCTCCGTTCCATGGTCGCGGCAGAAAAAGGCGACCTGTTTTACATCGCCAGTGAAGAAGCCGCCATCCTCACCATTGAACCGAATCCCGACCGGGTATGGGCGCCAAAGGGCGGCGAACCGGTCATTGTACGGCTCCAGCCGAAAGGAGATGAATCCCTGTGCCGATAAATTATATTTTTCCTGAATTTGAAGTCCGCCGCGATATAGACCGCTGCATCGGCTGCCGCGTCTGCGAACGCCAGTGCGCCAACGGGGTGCATACGTTTGACCCGGCAACGGGCAGACTAACAGCAGACGACGCAAAATGTGTCAACTGCCACCGCTGTGTCGCTCTTTGCCCGACCCGGGCACTTAAAATCGTCAAAAGCGAGCACACCTTCCGCCCGAACGCAAACTGGACAGCGGATGTCATCGAACAGATTTACCGTCAGGCGGATTCCGGCGGGGTACTGCTTTCCTCAATGGGCAACCCGAACGCATATCCCACCTACTGGGACCGAATCCTTGTGAACGCTTCCCAGGTGACAAATCCTTCCATCGACCCGCTCCGTGAACCGATGGAAACCCGTGTATTCCTTGGCAAAAAGCCAACGCAGATTGAACGGGATGAAAACGGAGCGATCATCAACAATCTGACCCCGCAGCTCTCACTGGCCACCCCCATCCTGTTTTCAGCCATGAGCTACGGCTCCATCAGCTACAACGCGCACGCAGCCCTTGCCCAAGCGGCAAAACAGCTGGGAACCTTTTATAACACGGGCGAAGGCGGCCTGCATGAAGACTTTTATCAGTACGGCCCAAACACCATCGTACAGGTAGCGTCCGGGCGGTTCGGCGTACACAAGCAGTATCTGGAAGCCGGCGCCGCCATCGAAATCAAGATCGGGCAGGGGGCAAAGCCGGGAATCGGCGGACATCTTCCGGGCACTAAAATCGTGGAGGATGTCTCCAAAACCCGTATGATCCCACAGGGGACCGACGCCATCTCCCCCGCGCCTCATCACGACATTTATTCCATTGAAGACCTGCATCAGTTGGTCTTTTCGCTCAAAGAAGCGACTGAATATAAAAAGCCGGTTATCGTCAAAGTCGCGGCTGTGCATAACATTGCCGCCATCGCCAGCGGCATCGCGCGGTCCGGGGCAGACATCATCGCCATCGACGGATTCCGCGGCGGTACCGGCGCGGCGCCGACCCGCATCCGTGACAACATCGGCATTCCCATTGAGCTGGCACTCGCCGCTGTGGATCAGCGGCTGAGGGAAGAGGGCATCCGCGGAAACGTGTCAATCATTGCGGGGGGAAGCATCCGTTCCAGCGCCGATGTGGTAAAAGCCATTGCTCTGGGCGCGGACGCGGTTTATATCGGCACCGCCGCACTGATCGCGCTCGGCTGCCATCTCTGCCGCTCCTGCCACGCCGGCCGGTGCAACTGGGGCATTGCCACCCAGCAGCCGGAACTGGTCAAGCGGCTTGATCCGGAAGAAGGAGCAAAACGGCTCACCCGTCTGGTACAGGCATGGACCCACGAAATCAAAGAGATGATGGGCGGCATGGGCATCAACTCGATCGAAGCGCTGCGGGGCAACCGGCTCATGCTGCGCGGGATCGGCATGACTGAAAAGGAACTTTCCATTCTGGGAATCCGCCACGCGGGTGAGTAACCCGTGCGAAACGCAAGGAGGAACAAACATGAAGATCAATGCCCAAGGGCTTCACTTTAAACAGCTCAATCAGATGATCCGTTCAGCCCCCGATTCATCCATCGTGATCGACGGCTGCTGCGGTCAGCGGTATATCGCAAGCGGGCTTTCCGGAAAACAGATTGAAATCTTCGGCACGCCGGGGAACGCGCTCGGCTCCTATCTGGACGGATGCGAACTCTTCGTTCACGGAGACGCGCAGGATGCCGCGGGCGACACCATGAACAGCGGCTGCATCGCCATTGACGGGCTCGCGGGAGATGCCGCCGGATACGCCATGCGCGGCGGAAGCATTTATGTACACGGAGACATCGGCTACCGCGCGGGCATTCACATGAAACAGTACAAAGACAAAAAACCTCTGCTGGTTGCGGGCGGCTGTGCAGGCAGCTTTCTGGGAGAATACCAGGCGGGCGGCACGATCATTATCCTGGGGCTCAACAGCGGCGGAGCCGTTCCCACCGGCAACTTCTGCGGCATGGGTATGCACGGCGGAAAAATCTTTCTGCGGTGTGAAAATCCGCCCAAGCGGATCGCAGACCGATTGATCTGCACCCGTGCAGATACAAAAGACCTGGAAGAGATTGCTCCGGCGCTCGACCGGTTCTGCGAACTGTTCGGCGAAAGCCGCGCCGCCATCGACGCGCTGCCGTTTTACGTCATCACACCAGACAGCAGCAACCCTTACAAACAGCTTTACACCTCATGCTGAAGGGAGACCAGACTATGCTGACCGAAACCCAAACCGAAATCCTCCGCTTTGTGCAGGAAAATGATGTGAAATTCATCCGCCTTGCGTTCTGCGACCTGTTCGGCGCGCCCAAAAACATCGCGATTCTTTCCTCTCAGCTGGAACAGGCGTTTGAGCACGGCATTCTGTTCGACGCCTCCTCCATCGCCGGATTTCAGCCGGTGGAATGCTCCGACCTGTTTCTGGTGCCGGACTGCTCCAGCATCAGCATTCTGCCGTGGCGCCCATCGCACGAACGGGTCATGCGGATGGTTTGCAGCGTGAAAAACCCCGATGGAAGCGATTACGCGGGAGACACCCGAAATCTTTTAAAACAGGCGGTGGAACGTGCCGCAGGCATGGGGCTTCTCTGCCGAATTGGAACCGAATGTGAGTTTTACCTTTTCCAGGCAGAGGAAAACGGCCTGCCGTCGACCCGGCCGATGGATAACGGCGGCTACGCCGACATCGCACCTCTTGACAAAGGGGAAAACATCCGCCGTAACATCTGCCTCGCTCTCGAGCAAATGGGGCTTCTGCCGGAGCGTTCCTACCATGAGCATGGTCCGGGCCAGAACGAGGTGGATTTCCGCTACTCAGAACCGCTGACCGCCGCTGACAACTTTCTTGTCTTCAAAACGGCGGTCAAAGCCATTGCGTCAGCAAGCGGGCTGTACGCTTCCTTCCTTCCGAAACCGCTGGCCAACAACAGCGGAAACGGGCTTCACGTAAATCTTTCGCTTTCCAAATTCGGAAAAAACATGTTCCGCACCGGGCCGGAGCACTGTGAGTCTGCCGAAAGTTTTATTGCGGGGATATTGGAGCACGCGGCCGAGCTGTCTGTCTTCCTCAATCCGCTCACCAACTCCTACCGCAGACTGGGCGGCTTTGAAGCGCCCCGGTATGTGACCTGGTCTCATCAGAACCGCTCTCAGCTCATCCGCATCCCCGCATCCTTCGGGGAGGACAACCGGATGGAGCTCCGCTCGCCGGACCCATCCTGCAACCCGTATTTAGCCTTCGCTCTGCTGCTTCACGCCGGACTGGATGGAATTGAGCGGCACACGAAACTGGTTGCGCCCTGCAACCGAAATCTTCAGGAAGAAAGCCTGCCCGAAGCCGGCTCCGGCATTGCGCGGCTTCCGGAAAATTTACAGGAAGCGCTTCGGCTGGCCGATCAGAGCGAACTGATCCACCGGATTCTGCCGGATGAAATGTGGAACAAATACCGCGCCGCGAAACAACAGGAATGGGAAGCCTGTGTTCAGGCGGGCAACACCCACATGTTCGAGCTGGAACAATGGTTCCAGCAGATATAAGCATATGCAGGATGAAAGGGGGAATACCATTGGAAAACTTTCTGCTCATATCCGGAAATGAAAAAGCGGTAAAAACCTTGTCTGAGCTTCTCGCCGAGCAGTTCGGCAAACTTCCGGAAACGGTTAAAACCGCGGCAGAAGCCAAAAAACTGTTTTCCTCGCGGCAATATTCAGTCATCGTGATTGCCGTTCCCCTGCCGGACGGTTCCGGTGTTTCCCTCGCGGCCGAGGCGGCAGAAACCACTGCCGGTGTTCTGCTGATTGTGCGGGACGCGGAAACCTGCCGGCTTCTCTCCGAACAGGAGGAAAAAGGGATTCTGCTTTATCACCCGGGAATGGGGCGCAGAATGTTCCTCTCCGCTGTTCATCTTTGCCGTGCGGTACACCGACGCCTTGCGCTGACCGCGCCGAAAACCGAGCGTCTGGAACAGAAAATACAGGATATCCGCACCATCGACCGGGCAAAATGCCTGCTCATCCAATATTCGGGGATGAGCGAGGAACAGGCCCACCGTTACCTGGAAAAGCAGGCGATGGACCGGCGGATGACCCGGCGGGAGGTCGCAGAAGAAGTTCTGCGGCTGCACAACGTAGAACAGTAACCCCGGTTTTGCGCCATAACTTTTTAAGATAGGAAAGGAACACCATGAAACTGAATTTCACCAAAATGCACGGCTGCGGAAACGACTATATTTACATCGACTGCTTCGATCAAACCGTAGCCGATCCCGCAGCGCTCAGCATCCGTCTGTCTAAGCCGCATTTCGGCATCGGGGCGGACGGCATCATCCTGATTGAGCCGTCCGAACGGGCCGACGCCGCCATGCGCATCTTCAACCAGGACGGAAGCGAAGGGAAAATGTGCGGCAACGGCATCCGCTGTGTGGGAAAATACCTGTACGACAGCGGACGTGTCCCCAAAGAAGCACTTACGGTAGACACCAAAAGCGGCGTGAAAACGCTTCATCTTACCGTGGAAAACCACAAGGTTTCTCAAGTACGGGTGGATATGGGCCCTGCTGAACTGTCCGCCAAAAAAATACCGGTGGAAATCCAGTCGGAACAGGTGGTGGACTACCCGGTGGTGATCGACGGCGTTTCCCGGCGGATCACCTGCGTTTCCATGGGGAACCCGCATTGCGTGGTCTTCTGCCCTGATCCGGACAGCATCGAACTGGAAAAAACCGGCCCGGTCTTTGAAAACAGCCCGCTTTTTCCGGAACAGACCAACACCGAATTTGTCCGTGTGATTGACGACCACACCCTGCAGATGCGAGTCTGGGAACGCGGCAGCGGCGAAACCCTCGCCTGCGGTACGGGCGCCTGCGCCAGCGCGGTAGCGGCTGTGCTAAATGGTTATTGCAAAAAAAGGGGAAGACATTCTGGTTCATCTGCGCGGAGGCGCACTGACCATACGTTATACTGACGAGACCGTCTGGATGACCGGCCCCGCAGAAACGGTATTTACAGGGGAGGTTGATGTGTGATGACAAAATACATTTTCGTCACCGGCGGTGTCGTATCCGGCCTCGGAAAAGGCATTACCGCCGCGTCGCTGGGGCGGCTTTTAAAAGCGCGCGGGTTTAAAGTTGCCGCGCAGAAGCTGGACCCGTACATCAACATCGACCCGGGTACCATGAGCCCGTATCAGCACGGCGAGGTGTTCGTCACCGAAGACGGCGCCGAGACCGACCTTGACCTCGGGCATTATGAACGGTTTATCGACGAAGACCTCAACCAGTTTTCCAACCTGACGACCGGCAAGGTGTACTGGAACGTCCTCACCAAAGAACGCCGCGGAGAGTATCTGGGCGAAACGGTGCAGGTCATTCCGCACATCACCGGAGAGATCAAACGGTTCATCCACTCGGTGGGTGAGAAAACCGACGCAGACGTTGTTCTGACCGAAATCGGCGGCACCACCGGCGACATTGAATCCCAGCCGTTTCTGGAAGCCATCCGTCAGTTTTCTTACGACGTAGGCCGGGAAAACTGCCTGTTTTTACACGTTACGCTGGTGCCTTACCTGCAATCCTCCGGGGAATATAAATCCAAACCCACCCAGCATTCGGTCAAGGAACTTCAGTCCTTCGGCATCCGCCCGGACATTATTGTAGCCCGGTGCGATTCCCCGCTGGCACCCGAACTTCTTCAGAAAATTGCGCTGTTCTGCAACGTAAAGCCGGACTGCGTCATTCAAAACCTGACCCTTCCGGTGCTGTATCAGGCGCCCATTATGCTGGAAGAAGCAGGACTCGCCCGCATTGTCCTGCGGGAGCTTTCTCTGGAACAGAAAGCGCAGCCCTGCGACCTGAGCGAATGGAACGAGATGCTCAACCGCATTGCGGCCTGCAAAAAGACCGTGCGCATCGCTCTGGTGGGCAAGTATGTAAAACTTCACGATTCCTACCTTTCGGTTTCCGAAGCACTCCGCCACGGCGGTTATGAAAACGGCGTGCGGGTGGAGATCGACTGGGTGGACAGCGAACAGCTCACCCACGAAAACGCAGGGGAGTATCTCAAAGACGCAGACGGCATCATCCTGCCGGGCGGCTTCGGCGGCCGCGGCATTGAAGGGATGATCGCCGCCGCACGGTACGCCCGTGAACAGGATATTCCATATTTCGGCATCTGCCTCGGCATGCAGATCGCCGCCATCGAACTGGCGCGGGACCTGCTGGGCCTACCGGAAGCGAATTCCAGGGAGTTTGCCCCGGACGGACCCCACCCGGTCATCGACCTC
>OFMJ01000282.1_pt1 | contig 59012 bp, 36 predicted proteins | sample 1541801 | NCBI WGS metagenome assembly OFMJ01 (sample SAMN04209234, study PRJEB22552) | human gut metagenome | biome: gut; material: feces | host: Homo sapiens | place: USA: Oklahoma
TTCCTGTGCGGAAAATAAGCCGGGGCAGACCGGGAAGCAGAGGCCGACAGGGCTGTGAACTGTAACACGGCAAAGGGCTGTGCAATTTATGGAGATAAAAAAATCTTTCCTTTTTGACAATCAGGGTATATAATGAAATTATCGTACGACCTGACGTCAGATTTTATTTACATCTGTTTACGATATTCTATCGTAGATAATTCCCATGAATATGAAAGAACTGTCATATGGAGTAGTTAAAATAAGGAGAAAGTTATGCGTGAAAAATTAGAGACATTATCATTGGCTAAATTAAAGGAGTTTGCCAAAGAACAGGAGATCAAGGGCTACGGTTCCATGAGAAAGGCGGAGCTGATTGATATTCTCTGTGAGAAGGCAGGCGAAAAGGAAGGAAAAAGTGCTCCGGCAGATGTTTCAACCGGGAATGAAGAACCTTCTGTGAGTGCCGGGGAAACGGTGAATCAGGCCGAGGAACCAGCGAGGAGAGCAGCAGAAGCGGTGAAGCAGGCCGAGGAGCCAGCGAGGAGAACCGCAGAGCCGGCTAAGGAGGAGAAGGCTCCTGCTCAGACACAGGCGGCCTCCGTAAACAGAACGAATCCGAATGATAAAAAGAGAACGGTGGTCCGTTCCTACAGGCAGGAAGGACCGCAGAGAACCAGTAATTACAGGCAGTCCCAGGGAGATTCCATGGAACGAAGCGACCGCCAGGACAGGCCGGAGCAGCGTCAGGACAGGAATGAACGCCAGGATAGGAACGACCGCCAGGACAGACAGGACCAGCGCCAGGAGATGAACCGGATCGAATCCGTAAGGGAAACGGCCGAGGAGGCGCGCCCGGAATTTCAGCCGAGTCCGGAGCTTCAGGAACTGGACAGCGGCGTCGACGCGTACGGCATCTTAGAAGTGATGCCGGATGGCTTCGGCTTCATCCGCTGTGAGAACTACTTACCGGGTGAGAATGACGTCTATGTGGCTCCGTCCCAGATCCGCCGGTTCAATATGAAGACGGGTGATATCATACAGGGCAGCCGCAGGGTGAAGACCGCCGCGGAGAAGTTTGCAGCCCTTCTGTTTGTAAAATACATCAACGGCTATCCGGCGAGCGCGGCTGAGCACAGACCGAACTTTGAAAATATGACGCCTGTTTTCCCGGATAAGAGACTCCACATGGAGACTACGGGACGCAATACCACGGCAATGAGAGTTCTCGATCTGTTGTCACCGATCGGTAAGGGACAGAGAGGTATGATCGTATCCCCGCCGAAGGCAGGTAAGACGACTCTGTTAAAGCAGGTGGCCAAGGCAGTAACCGTCAATCATCCGGATATGCATGTCATCATCCTGCTGATCGATGAACGTCCCGAGGAGGTTACGGACATTAAGGAGTCCATAACCGGCAACAATGTGGAAGTTCTGTATTCCACCTTCGATGAGCTTCCGGAGCGCCATAAGAGAGTCTCCGAGATGGTAATCGAGCGGGCAAAGCGTCTCGTGGAGCACGGACGCGACGTGATCATCCTGCTGGACAGCATTACGCGTCTGGCAAGGGCGTATAACCTGACGGTAGCCCCCAGCGGCCGTACATTATCCGGCGGTCTCGATCCGGCGGCCTTACACATGCCGAAACGATTCTTCGGTGCCGCCAGAAACATGAGAGAGGGCGGAAGCCTGACGATTCTTGCAACTGCCCTGGTAGACACGGGAAGCCGTATGGACGACGTTATCTATGAGGAATTTAAGGGAACCGGCAACATGGAGCTGGTGCTTGACCGGAAGCTGTCTGAGAAGCGGATATTCCCGGCCATCGATATCCTGAAATCCGGTACACGAAGAGACGATCTGCTCCTTACGAGGGAAGAGTCCGAGGCCGTAGATCTCATTCGCAAGGCGACCAACACCTTAAAGCCTGAGGATGCGGTGGAGAAGATCCTGGATCTGTTCACCAGGACACGGACAAATCGGGAGTTTGTGGAGATGTCGAAGAAGCTTTTCCGATATTAATGTTTTGTCGGTCTTTGTAAAAATTATGCTTGCATTAAAAAAAATTCTATGATATACTGTATAAGCTGTTTATTAGAGAAAATGGATTTTAATCAGATAAAACAGCAGATCGTTTGCTGTGACGTTCTGAGTCTACAGAACTCAGGATGCAGATTGAAATAAAATAATAGAAATCAAATCAGGTGAGGTGAAAATCATGAAAGAAGGAATCCATCCAAATTACTACCAGGCCAAAGTTGTTTGCAACTGCGGTAATGAATTTGTAACCGGTTCTACAAAGGAAGATATCCACGTAGAAGTTTGTTCTAAGTGCCATTCATTCTATACCGGCCAGCAGAAAGCTGCTGCAGCACGTGGACGTATTGATAAATTCAATCGTAAATATGGCGTTAAGGCCGCTGAATAAGTTAGAGCAAAGAAAAGGTTGAGTTTGGTGGAAACACTTTAGCTCAACCTTTTTTGGGATTTATAGAGAGGTGGAACATATGAAATATTCAGGCATCGGCGGACAGGCCGTGATTGAAGGCGTTATGATGAAAAACGGGGATGAGTATGCCACCGCAGTCCGTAAGCCGGACGGAGAGATTGAAGTTAAAAAAGATACGTATATCAGCATGGGTGAGAAGGTAAAGTTTTTTTCCCTGCCGTTTGTGCGCGGAATATTCAGCTTTGTCGATTCCATGGTGCTGGGGATGAGGTCCCTCACGTTTTCTGCCAGTTTTTTTGAGGACGATGAGGATGCGGGAGAACCCGGAAAGTTTGAACAGTTTTTAGACCGCGTATTCGGCGAGAAGCTGGAGAAGGCCTTGATGGCAGTGGTAATGGTGTTTTCTGTGATCATGGCGATTGCTATTTTCATGGTTCTGCCATTGTTTCTGGCGAACATATTCCATCGTTTTATCGCATCGCAGACCGTGATGGCGGTGATCGAGGGAATCATCAGAATCGTAATTTTTATCGCTTATATCAAGATTATTTCCAATATGGAGGATATACGCAGGACATTTATGTACCACGGAGCGGAACATAAGTGTATTAACTGTCTGGAGCACGGTCTGGATCTGACTGTGGAGAATGTCAGAAAAAGCTCTAAGGAGCATAAGCGCTGCGGAACCAGTTTTCTGCTCATCGTTATGGTGATCAGTATCCTGTTTTTCATGGTGGTGCGGGTAGATACGATCTGGCTGCGTGTAGTCAGCAGAATCGTTCTGATTCCGGTTATCGCGGGGGTATCCTATGAATTTCTGCGTCTGGCCGGCAGAAGCAATTCTAAGATCATGGACATTCTAAGCCGTCCTGGCATGTGGATGCAGGGACTTACCACGACAGAGCCGGATGACAGCATGATTGAGGTCGGCATCGCGTCCGTAGAGGCGGTTTTTGACTGGCGGGAGTTTTTAAATAAGAATTTTCCGGAGAAGCAGGGATGAAACTGACATTACAGGCATTATGGAACGAAGGAACGGAGAGACTGAAACTGTCCGGAATCGGAGAGGCGGAGCTTGATGCAAAGTATCTGCTTTTCGAGGCATTCCATACAGATATGGTGCATTTCCTCATGCACAGAAACGATGAGGTGAAGGATGAGGATTCGGTTAAAAGAGCCGTAGCGGATTACCGTGCGATGATAGAGAAACGGTCAGAGCGGATTCCGCTTCAGCATATTACGGGAAGCCGTGAATTTATGGGCCTGGAATTTTCAGTCAATGAACATGTGCTGATTCCGCGCCAGGATACGGAGACTCTGGTGGAGCAGGTCTTAAAGGATTATAAGGGAAAGAACCCTGGCGTCCTGGATCTTTGCACCGGAAGCGGCTGTATCGGGGTAAGCCTGTCCATCCTCGGTGGATTTTCTGATGTGACACTGGCTGATATCTCTTTGGAGGCGCTTCAGGTGGCAGAAAAGAACGCCCGGGAATTGATGCAGGCGAAATGGAATCCCGTCAGAGTTACAGCGGAGTGCCGAGAGGAAAAGTCCTGGAGGCTGGAAGTTTCCGCCGGATTGGCGGAGGGAGCAGATGAGAAGGGCAGCGTACAGAAGCTTACGCTTGCAGAGAGCGATTTGTTCTCAGCTTTTTCCGGCAGGAGGTTTGATGTGATTGTGTCAAATCCGCCTTATATTCCTTCGTGCGTGATCGAGGAGCTGGAACCGGAGGTCAGGGATCACGAGCCGCGGCTGGCACTTGACGGAATGGCAGATGGACTGTATTTCTACAGGCGGCTTGCTGCGGAATGCGGCAGTTACTTAAATCCGGGAGGAACCGTTTATTTTGAAATCGGATACGACCAGGGGCAGGCGGTGAGCGGACTTCTTCGGGAGGCCGGTTTCCAGGGCGTTTGTGTGTATCAGGATGCGCCAGGGCTTGACCGCGTGGTCAGGGGTACCATGGTTTTATAAAGTTTCAATGAAAAGTTACCTGTAATGTAAGATTTTGGAGGTTAATTTCCCATGTTTGATAAATTAGACGATATATTGATTCACTATGAAGAGCTGATGCTGGAATTAGGCAATCCTTCCGTGACGGAGGATCAGAACCGTTTCCGCAGGCTGATGAAGGAGCAGGCAGATTTAGCGCCGCTGGTAGAGACTTATACGGAATATAAGAAGGCGAAGATGGCTGTGGAAGACAGCCTTACCATTCTGGACGAAGAAAATGACGAAGAGATGCGTGAGATGGCAAAGGAAGAATTATCCGATGCAAAGAAGCAGATCGAAGCGCTGGAGCAGGAACTTAAGATTCTTCTTCTTCCCAAGGATCCCAATGATGACAAGAACATCATTCTGGAAATCCGTGCCGGCGCGGGCGGAGATGAGGCCGCTCTGTTTGCGGCTGAGCTGTACCGTATGTATGTGAACTATTCTGAGAGCCAGCACTGGAAAGTGGAGCTGATCAGTGTCAATGAAAACGGAATCGGCGGGTTCAAGGAAGTCGTGGCCATGGTCACAGGAAAAGGAGCCTATTCCAAGCTGAAATACGAGAGCGGTGTTCACCGTGTTCAGCGTGTTCCGGAGACGGAGAGCGGCGGACGGATCCACACTTCCACAGCGACTGTGGCGGTTATGCCAGAGGCGGAGGATGTGGATGTGGTAATCGAGGATAAGGACTGCAGGATCGATGTCATGCGTGCTTCCGGTAACGGAGGCCAGTGTGTCAATACGACGGACTCCGCGGTTCGTCTGACCCATATTCCGACAGGTATTGTTATCTACAGCCAGACCGAGAAATCCCAGCTTCAGAACAAGGAAAAGGCGTTCCGCCTGCTCCGTTCCAAGCTGTATGACATGGAGCTGGAGAAAAGACAGAATTCTGAGGCGGAAGAACGCCGGAGCCAGATTGGTACGGGAGACCGTTCCGAGAAGATCCGTACGTACAATTTCCCCCAGGGACGTGTGACCGATCATCGAATTAAGCTTACACTTTATAAGATTGATTCAATTATGAACGGAGATATCACGGAGCTGCTGGACAGCCTGATTGCTGCTGATCAGGCGGCGAAGCTGGCGAAGGTGAATGAGACCATGTAAACGGATGGTTTGATATTTTGTTTTTTATGGTTTCAGGTTGAGATAGGAAATAAATAGAGAATGGCGCCCTGTTTTTGAAAAACAGGGCGTTTGTTGTGGAATAAATGCGTGGATCTGTTATAGAAAAGGACTCTCCGATGCGGTAAAAGATCAGACAATAACCGATTAATTTTCTTTTCCATAGAAACATTTGTGTTCCTAATCATATAATGATAGAAAAGACATATCCATCCTTAAGAGGTTTATATGGCCAATGACTCCTTAGGTTCCATAATTACACAAGGAAATTTTCTTAGAATCGACAATGCGTTTGTCGATGAGGTTTCTTCTTCCGGCAGAAATACCGGATTTATTATAATTTCCTACTCGGTTCCGTGGCAAAGCGGAGTAACCACTGTTCAGCAGCTGCGGTTGAATGTCAATAATAACACCGCAATCATGAATTCTTTCAGAATGCCAATCCGTCTCAGTGATATCCGCCAGGGAATGCGGGTGGATGTAACATTTTCACCGAGTATGACTCGAAGCATACCGCCTCAGTCTACTGCATTTACGATAGTCACGAGACAGCCTTCCAGACCATCAGCCAATACTACAACGCAGAGAGTGATCTGGATTGACTGCAATAACAGTCAGCTTCTTGCCGGCATGCCAAACAATATCAGCAGAATAACGAGATATATTGTCACAAGCTCGACGGTTATCCTGAACAGAAGTGGATTTCCGATCAGATTGTGTGATCTGCGCCCAGGCCAGCTGGTACAGATAACCCATGCGAATTTCCAGACGGCGAGTATACCGCCTCAGACGACGGCATTCCGTATTCAAGTGAGATAGAACGGCGATGAAGCAGGGGATTTATAAGAAGGATGCATAAGAAAAATATATTATAGGAATTCATAAAAAGAATTCATAAAAAGAATTCATAAAAAGAATTCGTGAAAAGAGTTCGTGAAAAGTTCATAGAAGTGATTCGTATAAGAGATTCATAAAAGGCTTGTAATCGTGGTCCTGCGCCGCTTTTACAAGCCTTTTTATGCTGTATGGTAAATTCGAATATTCAAAATAGCACATGGGCTGGATTCCCACAGCCGGAAGGCTGGAAAATAAGACAATTTTCCAATAAAGTTCCGTATTATAGTTCTCTACGGTCTGCAACATGTGGTATAATGCCATAAGAAGCAAAGCAAAATGAAAACATAAAGGACGGAAAGCGAAAGTGCATGGAATCGGTTTATGATTAAAAATAGCGGTTGTAGTTTGATCCGAATTGTGCGGTCAGCCTTCCTGTGATTGGTATAGGATCGGAATTATTTACAAAAATAATTTCATATAAAAGACGGTTCAGGCAGTGAGCAACATGACAGTCTGCCCATGAACGAAGCGAAAGGAATGTAAAGCCAAAATGAAACTAACAGCCTTAAAGTGTCCGTCCTGCGGCGGCCCCATCGAGTTGGATGAAAAGGACGAGAATGTGGGATACTGTCAGTATTGCCACACAAAATATTATCTGGAATCGGAACAGCCGAAGGTGTTTATCGAGTATAAGCAGGAGACCTCCCACAACAGCATGGCGAAGAAGGAGGAGTCGGGGAGCAAAGCGGCAATTGCTGCCGGAGCCGTTATCGGCGTGATTGGCATCATGGCACTTATTCTGATCCCTCTTTCCGGAACATCAAAAAATGCGAATAAGTATCCCAGCAGGGAAGTGACGGTGGCCGCGTCTGTTTCGGAAGAGCAGTCATCGGATAAAAGCAAGGCGTCTGCCGCGTATTCCGCGTCCTTTGAGGTACTGATTAAGGAGGCCCTGGGAACGAGCGTTTCCTCGGTCACGGAAGAGGAACTGGGGCGTTTTAAATATTTGTCCATGAGGAAAGGCGAAGCCGGGTGGATGATTACATACAGCTTTGAAAATCCGATTGTGGCCGCCGAACAGGGGCAGGATGCGGATATCAATGTGGTGGTCTGTCAGGAGGCCCTGGAGCTTCAGGATATTGCCGCGCTGCCGCAGCTGGAGTATCTGAATCTGGATCACACGGAATTGCCGGAGGGCAGTCTGGAGACATTGAGCTCCTTAAAAATGATTACCTGCGACTACATACAGCTGGATATGCTGCGTCTTGCGCTGGGAGATGCGGCCAAAGGTCTGGAACGTTTGAACGCTTCCCATTTAAAGAGTCTGGAAGAACTGTCCTATTTTCCGGGACTGAAGTCACTGGAGATGGAAGACTGCCGGGAAATTTCGGACATATCCGCATTAGCTCAGGTGAAGGACCTGGAAAATTTAAAGTTATACGACATGGATGAGGTGAATGATTTTACGGTCCTGAATGTGCTTAAGAAGCTGGGGAGCCTGTCGATTGACGCGGAAAACCTGAAAGATATCAGCTTTATTAATCATATGCCGGAACTTGCGAGCCTTGGAATCACGAATTCTAAGATTCTTCTGCTCGATCCGCTTGTGGGGAAAGAGAGTCTGAAGGAGCTTGTGCTGGTAGACAACGGTGAAGTTCGTGATTATAATCCCGTGGGAACGCTTACAGGTCTGGAAACTTTGGTAATAAATAAATACACGAATCAGGATGATCCGGATCTTACGGCACTTACCGGTTTAAAGCATGGGGAATTTCATGGAATGATGGGGATTCGTTTTCTTGGCAGTCTGACGGGCCTGGAAGAACTGAAGGTTCAGGGCTGCAACGTGGATCAGCCGTCGGTGATAGCTTCCCTGCCTGCTTTAAAGAAGCTGACTTACCGGAAAAACTGGGGAAACAGCGATGATTTAAGCTTTCTTGCCGGCTGCCAGGGACTTACCTACCTGGACATGAATCATTCGGAATTCTATGGGGATGTGTCCTACGCGTTTAATCTTCCGGCCCTGGAAACCCTGATTTTAGACAAAAGCAGTTTTGAGGTGAAGTTTGACCGTCTTCAGGATAATCCTGCGTTAAAGGCCCTCTCCTTAAACCATGTGAAATTGTACAAAAATATTGAAATGTGGTCTGACGGCATGGTCCGTTCTATTAATTACGATGATGTGCTTCTCGATGAATATACCTCATTTTTAGGCCATTATCCCTCGCTGGAATATTTGAGCCTTCGGGGAAACCAGCTCACGGATCTTCAGTTTGCAGCCGGTCTTAAAAATCTGAGGGAACTGGATGTCACCGATAATTATGTGACTGATACACATGTACTGGATCAGTTGGAGTATTTGGGGAAGGACAGCACGGTAAAACGACCGATGGCAGATGTGGACTGGATTGATACGGTGGAGGATTCTCATTGATTGTTTAGGCGTGAAGATGTTGAGGTATGAAGGGGATTGGTGGGAATATTGCAGGTATGAGAAGGTTGCTGAAATGCGATTAGCAGTAACTGGAGTATTGGCTGTGAGAATAAAATGCCGTCTTGGCGGATTGAGCAGATCGGAAACTGGAATGGTGAACTGCTTGATTCGGCCGAAGGCGGCTTTTTTCTGTTGGTAAAAATATCTTTGTGAAATTGGTAAAACCCCTTGATTATTTGGTAATTATCGGTTATACTGTTTTTACAATTAAAAGTTGTAAAACATACATAAAATCTTGCGGCATAAGCCGTATCGTTTTTCTTATTTTTTCAATATATTTTACTTATCTTGCAATATCCTTTTATTCCCGAATTAGTTTCGTATAGGTGTTTCATGCTGCGCTGTTTGAGCACGGATGAGTGCCTGTTTAGTTATTCAGTTTTTTCTATTCTATTTTCTGTATCCGGAATAAAATTCTGCCGGGTTTATCTCCGATTTAAGTGAAGGTTGTTTGCGCTTTTTTTGAGTAAGTTAGCTTTATAAACGATATTCAGGGAAGCAGATGCAAGTGATTAACAGGTGTCTGTATAAGTACTTGTTTTATGGACGAATCACACAGCTAAATTCTATTTTGTCCCCAATAAAAGGGAAGATGAAAAAATATAGGTACTGAGTGGGTATAGGTTCCCCCTTTGAATAACCTAAATACACTATGCAAGGAGTGAAAAATAAAAAATGAATAGAAAATGGCCAGGTGGCATGCTGGCTGCGCTGATAGTTTTGATGTCTATTCCTTCAGAAATGGCTTATGCCCGGCCGAAACCAGAGATAACGGTGATCTCTGAGATCATGTTTGGATCATCAGAAGAATACACGCCGGAACTCATTTATGAAGAGGGGGAAAAGTTGTATCGGCTAAAGACCTGGGAACTGGAGCCAGTCAAAGTGAGTCCCAGGGAGAAGCATTTGGAACAGGAAGTTTTGTACGAAGGCATAGAAAATATGGAGTCAGTTCCTGAGACGAGAAGTATCACATCAAAAGAAGATTTCTCAGGACTGCAGGTAAGTGCAAAGTATCCGGTAATCAAAAGGAGGAAGGTGAACGAAGAATGGCGCGAAGACTTTACGTTTCCGGTTGTGTTTCATTCATATGGAGCAGAGACATATCAGCTGGGAGAAGAGAATGTGCCAATTGATGGAGAACCGCTGCGGCTTGAGCTGTATGAGGACGCCCTTCTGTCAGAAATTGGAGTGACGAAAGAACATTACAGGGTTACCAGTACTGTATGGAATGGAGCGCCATACTTCGATGAAGATGATATTTTATGCAGGGATGCGACTGCTTTTGGAAAACGGAAAGTAATAGATTACCTGATTACTTATGGAGGAACGGTCACATATCCCGAGATTGAGGGCTATCGATGCAGATTAGTATACAGCTTGAAGGAGTATGAGCAAACGCCGGCAGAAGAGAAGAAAATTGTCTCTAACAGAGTGGTGGAAGCAGTGGAGTATGATCCGGACTCAGCCTGGATCATCAGGAGAGAGGCCATTGTACTTACTGTGTCATTAATACTGGCCCTGTTATTCATGCTGTTGGCGGCGTGGCTGATTAAGCGGGCTGTGGAAAAGAGAGAGGAGAAGAGGGACAGATGTGGACTATAAGAAAAAGGTGGCAGGCGATAGCCGGAGATACTTTTAAGAGGCCGAGAGGCAGACTGGAAGGGTACAGAAGAAAGAAACAATGGTTTATGCTGTGGCTGGGATTCGTTCTGACCATTACATATGCGGCTCCTTCCTGCGCAGAGAATGTGGAGGAAAATAGTAAAAACGCCGGCCGGTGGGTCTATCAAACAGTTCATGGGCCTGTGTTAAATACTGGGGATGAAGCGGAACAGGACGGGGCTTGGTACCGGTTGAATGCGTCTGGTATGGCGGATACTGGCTGGATCTATGTGGACGGATACTGGTATTTTCTTAACACAGGAGAAGGCGCTGGAAAGGGCCGAATGATGACAGGCTGGCAGTGGATTGACGGAAAATGCTATTACCTTGCAGAGATCAGCTCCGATTTGTATCCAATGGGAGCCTTGTATTTGGAGGGTAAAACTCCAGACGGATACTTCGTAGGAACAAGTGGAGCCTGGCTGAATGAACACGGGGAGGAGTGGTATGCAGCGGGCAAAGGTCTGATGTCATCGGATACAATGGATGGGGATAAAAAGGCAGGAGCGGGGGCCGGAGGAAAAGGGAAGCGTGGAAGCGGGGGTAAGGGAGGAAGCAGTAAGGGAGGAAGCGGTAAGGGAGGAAGCGTTAAGGGGGAAAGCGTTAAGGGGGAAAGCGGCGCCTCAACAGGCGGGGATAAAGAAGATAACGATGGAGACGAACGGCCGGAAACGGAAGATGGAAATAGTAACAAGTCCGAAGATCAGGGGGGCGAGGATAACTCGAATAAGAATGATGATAAGTCTGGAGAAGACGAGCCAGGTGCAGAAAATAAATTTGAGGACCTTGCAACCCCGTCTGAAGCAAAAATGGTTTCCTGGGAAGTGCGTTTTATTGAGGAGACAGATCCAAACAGAAAAATAATGCGTACGCAGGCCGGCAAGAGTGAAGAAGGAATGGAGCTGACTGTAGATTTTCCAGAACTTATGAAAGGAAGTGATGGCTGGCTATATCAGGCCCTGGAAGAAAGCCCCAAACGGATAACGGTGTCAGGTACAGGTCTTCAAAAATATACAGTATTGTTCCGCAGAACCGATCAAATGGCTGAAGAACCCGAGCAGGAGGAGGGGGAGCAGCGACTGGAGAAATGGATTCAGACTGCCAAAGAGGCCGATCTCAATATCACAGGAAGCAGAACGGAAGATTGGCCGGTAATTACAGAGAATCAGGAAGAAAGCCGGGAACGGCTCAGGAATCTGATTTCCATGGTCCATGACCGGGAACGCCATGAGATATATCTGGTTGCACGAAACCATAGTCCTTCCACGGTGGTAATTGGTCAGGAATTTGCTGACATAACTAATGTCTCAGGGCTCCTTATGGATGAATTTAAGAGCGCTGAAAACCGCTACTGTATTGTACGGATCGGTTTTCAAAGAGTCTGGAGACAGGAATCCTGTATTCATGAGATGAGGATGCAGGAGCATGTTTTGGCAGACTGTGTATCCGGTGGGCATGAGAGAATACTGTGCAGGCTGTGCGGCTATGAGGAGACAGTGCTCTTTCCGGCGTCGGGGCATATCGATAAAGATGAAGATGGATTCTGTGATGTCTGTTATCAGGAAATCAATGATGAGACTGCTCCCAAAGAGGCAGTTTACCGGGAAGGCGATATACAGATAAGACGTATTGGTGGTAAGCAATATCGATTTCGATGTATTGATGAAGATTACAGCGATATGATGGATAACCGTGGAAATGCAGCTCTTTTTCTATGTGAAACGGTAATACGGTCCGACATTGAAAGTGACGGGACGTCCATACAGAAATGGGAATTTGGCCTGGATAACAACTATAAAACCTCCAATATCCGTAAATGGCTTCAAAAAAATATGGAAAGTCCAGCAAAAGACTTATCTTTCATTTACACCGGTGTGAATACAGCTTATCAGGGAAAGACCGGTTCGGGAGAATACGAGCAGTTTGCATTTGACGACTTGGAAAAACTTGAAAAACCATTTCAGATAATGGAAGACCAGATGTTTATCTTATCGATGGAAGAAGCGGTGAAATACAGAGATGTTCTATGGAAATTTAATGGAAGCAGCCAGAATAATCCACAGTCTCAATACTCTGCGTATTCCAAAGGATATTACTTGAGAACTCCGCAATATGGAGGGGAAGACGTTTTTCAGTATGGAAAAGGTATCTACGTGGTAGATCTGGGAAATGGCAGCCTGCATCCGGTTGATGTCTCTGACACGAGTATAGGAATTCGGCCAGCCTTTGTCATTGCACAGCATAAGGAGTAAGCTTCACGAGGAGGAGAATATTCATTTGTCCGTTTCAGCAGATTACATGGGGCAGATCAGTGAATGAAGAAAATACACAGAATAGGGAGGAAAAAGACAATGAGAAAGAGTAACCACAACATAGGGCAGGGAGACTGTAAGCGGTGGAAAAAGCTGTTGGCCTATAGCCTGTGCGGCATAATAGCATTCTCTGCGTTTCATTCGCATCCGATATTGGCAAAAGATCTGGAAGGCAGCAGAAATGCCTCCACGAGTTCGAATGCTCTGGAACCGACCTGGGCTGAATTGGAAAATGGCGAGAAACAGACTGCTACTGAATCCAACGCATCACGAGGGGACGAAAAGACAAAGGCCTCACTGTCTAATGCCTTGAGAGCAGCAAATTCACTGGGAAATATCTGGGATTCATGGAGTGGTAAGACAAGTTTCGAATTCCTGAATGGAACGCAGGGGGATGGTTCTGAGAAAAAGCCATTTTTGATTAAGAATCGGGAACAACTCATGGGACTTTCAGAATTGACTGCGATGGGAATGGCGGTTCCTGATGCAGAGGGAGCGGACTACGTGGGCGATTATGCAGGCAGTTACTTTGCCCTTGGCGGTAATATCGACATGCAGGGCGTGGACTGGATTCCCATTGGCTTTTACAGAGATTCTTCAGAAATGCCGGGAGAGGTGGAATACGCCTTCCATGGGGATTTCGATGGAAAGGGATATACGATCAGAAATCTGAAGTTAAATAAGTACGGGAATTATGATCATATTGGTTTGTTCGGAGCAATACGTGATTCCAAAGTTCACGATGTAAAAATCATTCCAGATAAAGAAGTAAAAGGAAATGACAGAATCGGAACGGTAGTGGGCTATGCTGTTGACTCAGAAATTCGAAATGTGACCGTTAAAAACGCAGCACTGAACACTTCAGGGATCGCAGGCGGGATTGCAGGTGAGATAAGCGGAACTGTTATTGAGAATACCATATGTGATAACGTTATAATAGATGCGCAGGCCGGAAATGAAGTGATCTACATTGGTGGAGTCGCAGGCATCGCTTCGGATTCCGTTATCGCAGACTGTGATGTTGCCACTGGTACGGGGAACACGGCACGAATCCAGGGAACTGGTTATACCGGGGGAATAGTCGGATTTCAGAATTCCACAGATATTTATAACGTCCATGTAAATGGAACCATTGGAGGCTACCATTCCACTGCAATTGGCGGAATAACCGGAAACTATGTATCCGGAAAATTAAAGGTGGCACGATTTGAAGGCAGTATCGGGAATTCACAGCTGGGGTCAATGGCAAGAGAAGGTACTTTTATCGGAACGAGACAGGGGGCGGCCACAAACTTTAATTACATTGACGATGTGGCGTACCTGTTTGCCGATTCCGAGAGCAAGATCAGTGCCAATGTATGTGGATCCGAAATAGCAGATGATAATGATTATACTTATGCGGCTCATATCGGATACTGGCATAGCAGTGATCTGCATTATACGCTGGTGCAGGGCGGAACCAGTAAAAATATGACTGACCAATATTTCTATGAAGAGTTGGAAGACGGTATCTTAACGGTTATGGACGAAAACGAAGACAGCCGTTATACGATTGATCATTTCGCGCCTAATTCTGTAGGCCGTCCGGTTCGGGGATACTTAATTATCGTAAATCAGATCGACACGGCAGCGAATGGCCGGAATTTTTATGATGTTGCACTGCTGGAAGCAAAGGGAGCATCACAGTATTCCAAGGTGCTTGATAAGAATAACCGGGGAGCTGTAGCGGCTGGCTCCATTGTCTATGTAAATACATCTCCCAATGATACGGAAACAGAAAAATTTCAAATGTCCGGAACTCCATATTATATAAACGCAGACGGAATAAGTAAGAATACAGTGTATTCTGCAGACAGCCACTGTTATACCTTCAAGATGCCGGAAGAAGATATCGTGATTGATGGAACTTATAAGAAAGTAGCGGTAGCTGTTCATGTAGATCCGGATATCTATAATTTTACTGTGACACAGACCAGAACTGGCAATCGTAAGAATCCGGTAAAGACCACAGAAATCAGAAATAAGGCAGGAAAGTTGATAGCCCGGTATATCAACGGAAATCTGGAGCCGGGAACAGAGGTGCAGCCGGTTACCATACAGGCAGTTATTGATACAAATAATGATGTGAGTGATAACCGGGTTAGATGGAGCATTGATGATGCGGATTTAATCGGACTGGCAAAAAATGAGGATGAAAACTCAGATGGATATACAGCAAAATCAGCCAGTATAACGTTGAATTCAAATGCAAAATTTTTCAGGGAAATTATCAGCGAGTTGGAGCTAAAACAACAGGAGGAAAATTACCGATATAAAATACCAAATACAATCTTTGGCGCCGGCCATCAAAACGGTGGTGTTGCAATTCTGACTGCAGAAACAAGGCCGTCGGCATCCTTTGAAGGGAAACCATGTACCGCTAACTGCCGGATCAATGTAACATTCCAGATTCTTGATCATACACTGGTTGCCACAGAAGAGGCGGTACTGGATAAACAGACCCTGGAGTATACGGTCACCAGGCTGCTTACAGGGAATCGGCTGGAACCGGAAGAGAGTATTCTGGTTACACCACCGCAATCGCTAACAGCAGAATTTAAACCGGATTATTTTTCAAGGGACGAGGTATCATGGATGACCAGTGACCCGGCCGTAATCAGGGTAGACGAAGAAGAAACATCCTATAAAGAAGCTTCCATATCCGCCTATAAAGACGCAAAATGGATCCGGGATATTATTGCGTCAGATGATGGGAAGAGGGAGAATGACAGATATGCGCTGCTTTCTGGAAATGGTGAGCGGAGTGTGTGGGTTACTGTTGAAGGAAAGGATAAGCTTGGCAACCGTGCAGCAGCAGAGTGTATGATTACCGTTCGTTTTGTGACAGAAGACAGGACCAGGGTCAATCCTGAAGCAATTAAATTAAGTCAGCAAGCCATGGAATACCATTTAATCTATGACAAAGCCGGAAACATTCATTCAGAAACTACTGGAAAGAGTGGGTTTGATAAACGCACTTTGAATGCCATGGTCTATCCTGATATTGAGGATAGTGAGAGTCACAGGCCATACGACCGCGGCGTAACCTGGAGTTCTTCAGATCCGGCGGCGCTGACGGTGGACACAGATGGAAACCTCACAGTAAATGACGGAGCACCATGGATTCTGGAAGCACAGTCGAGGCCTCCGTATCAGGCGGAGAAAACGGTGGATATCACAGGAATGACCCGTGATGGTATGCAGGCAGACAGGTGCAGGGTAACACTTAAGTTCCAGGCAAACTGCATCGAGGTGGAACCGGAAAAAGAAGCATTTCCGATAACCCTTACTTTGACCGGGCGGCGCTCGGCGCCGATATTAACCTATAGCGGGCAGGAGCCTAAACCGTTGAAGGCAACTATTTATTCCAATAATACGGATTTAAATCGCATCGTTTGGTCCACTGAGGATCCGGCATTGGTGACTGTATTACAGGATGGAACTGTGGCTCCGGTATTATTGGATGATAATAATGAATTGAAGGCGCCCTGGATCAGGGAACTGTTAAAATCTGGTGCCTCCAGTGGTACAAAACGTGTCCGGGTAAATGCGGCATCACTCAATGGAAAAATGAAGGATTCTGTATTGATTGAATTAAATTTCAAGGTGATCGACCATACCTACTCGTCCGGAGGTTCCGGAGGCAGCAGTGCCGGGAGCACGGGAACAACTACCGGTGTAACTCCTTCCGGTAAGACTACTGGACAGACCACAGCAAATGGTGCAGTAACCGGAACCTGGACGCAGACAGCAAATGGTAAATGGATATTTGCGTCAGACAGGACCTATGCAAATGAATGGGCCTACATCAGCAATCCCTATGCAACCGGGAATCAGCAAGGGGCGTCCTGGTTTCGCTTTGATGAGGAAGGATTTATGATCACAGGCTGGTTTACAGATCAGTATGGCAGCAGTTATTACCTGAATCCGGTAACGGACGGGACACAGGGGCAAATGCTTACTGGCTGGCAGCAGATTGATGGAACCTGGTATTATTTTAATCCATCTTCGACTGGGGAAGTGGGTAAGCTTTTAACCAATACCATAATTGACGGAATCTACAGCGTTAATGAGAAGGGACAGTGGATTTCATGAGTCAACAGCAAAATCTGCGATGAGGTACTTTAAAAATGGATACTGAAAAACTGATAGAGTAGTAAACAATGAGCGGAACTTAAGTTCCGCTCATGAAAATATAAGTTATTTGTTTGAGAGAATGGTACTCCGACGAATGATAATGGAATCCCCAAAGGAGGCGCTATGAGAAAAGGAATGTGGAAGGAAACCGCAAAAAGGCTGTCATCTATTTTGCTGGCCGGTATGATTTTGACAACGACAGTGGCGCCGCCGGTTTTTGCGGTTCATACTTATTACTGGCCCGATGCCATTTCTGCGGATGCAATGGAAATAAAAAATTGGACCTGGAAGGCAGAAGGAGAGGCGGCAGCATTGGCTCCATCGGTCGGGCTAATTCCCACCGGATTATCACAGCAGGAAACCGCACTGATGGGAGGCTATACAAGTAAGTTTTGGTTTCAGGACGAAAAGGCCAAAACAATAACAATTCCCGGTACATCGGCAGAACTCGATTTTTCAAAATTTCATCACCGTTACTTTGCCTGTGCAGACAGTCATAACACCGGTTTCTTTGCACCTGTAGGCGCACAAATCGCCTTCCAAAAGATGTATTATCCCACCAATAACCTGGGTGACTATCCGGATTTCTTAAAAAATGCCCCTATGGATATGAAGACAAAAAAGTTTGCCCTCCTTCTTGTCGCATTGATAAGCGCCGCTTATGAGACTCCATCTACAGCGGATTTGAGGGATTCTGATCGGATGTCCATGTATTATTATCTCCTGTGGGCTTCTATCTGGAGTAACGATAAGTATGTGGATCAGGGCATGTTCACAGGAGAGTCGCCGGAGGGTGACTGGGATTTTATCCAGTATTTTGTACGGACAATGCTGAACTCCAGGCTAAATCCAGATCCATATGGAAGTACGGCAATTTACGAAGCGTTTCGAGATGAAGGTCCTGCACAGAAGTATTTTTTTAACTGCTGGAAAGCAGCAAAGTTTCTGTCGTCGTTTGATTATTCTGTCGATATGGGGAACGTACTGCCGGTTTCAGAGCCTGCATTGGACGAGGATGGCATGTATCATATGACGTTTCACTATGGGGATCTCAGTGATTATGAGAAAGAGGTATACAGACGAATGACAGCGGAAAACCTGGCGTCGGGCTGGATATATTCCAATGATGGAAGTACCATTGACTTTAAGTCAGCCGATGGAGCGTCAGATGGAAACGCGATTGCCACTCTGAAACTTCAGGAAAATTCGGAAGAAGATCGTTTTTATAATTGTGGTTTCGGCGTTGGCGGCCTGGCCGGATTCCGCGGTTGTGCGAAAAGAGGTAAAAACGGCGATTTTGGCTGGGGTAATACGCAGGTGTATTTTTCCGCAGTATCTGAACCGTTAGAGCTTCTTGTGGGCGGTCGGGTTCCTTTAAAACCGAGCGGGGATTGGGAAATAGATGTTCACCGATATGAGCATACGGAGACCTGGGAAGCGCATTATAATATTCAACTTCGAAAATATGATTCTGAGACAGGACAACCGCTTGCCGGTTCTAAGTGGGATATTCTTGAAGCATTCGATGATACCCAGCTTGACGATACATCACTGGAAACCTCTGATAACTGGGCAAACAGGGGCGGGAGTCAGTTCCTGAAGTGGGATGGTTGGGATTACGGAGAAGGGAATCCGGACGGAGACGCTGCAAATGATCCGTGTTCCTGGGATATCAATGTAACAAATGAGGACGGCATTCTCATGCTGGGGGATAATGAGGAAAATGCTTCTGAACAGAGGGCGCATACCGATACCAAGGTTTATACCTATACGAAGGGGTACTGCGGCGGTCATCCGGAACCGGAAATAGAAGAAAGTGGTGATCCGGATATTGACGCTGAAAATGAAGCTGCTGCGAAGGAGGCCTGGCAAAAAGAGGTGGACTACTGTGAGACTCTTGCAGAACAAGGCGGCTTTTTTCATTCCCTTGATGCAGGAGAAGCGAAAGAGCAGCTGGAAGCTGACCGGGATAAGTTCTATAATCAGTTTATTTCCCTGAAATACGAATACTCAGCAGTAGAATTGACTCCACGGCCGGGATATACAAATCATGGAAGCCATACAGACGATATTCCAATTGAGATCAAAACGGTTACGTCCTCAGAGTATAGGGACGGTGTGTATAATAAGGAATTAAGTTTACATAAGACAAAAGACGAACCGCAAGGGACTGAGTCATCAGATGCATTTGCGCCAGAGAAAAATAACAATTTTGTGGAAAAGGGAGCATTGGACAAAATAGCTACACCTTCTGACGCCACATCATGTGACGCCACATCATCTGACCTCACATCATCTGACGCCACATCATCTGACGCCACCCCTTCTAACGCCACACCATCCAATACCGCAGCTTCCAATGCAACCGCCTCCAATGCAAAGAAAAGGACCGGCCTTTTGACTAAACTGAAGGCACTATTCGAAGTGCCAAGAACTCTGATTGAGCGAAGTATAAATAATAGATCTTTACTCATTGACGATGAGGAAGTCATGGAACGCGTAAATTTTGAACCCTCCGAGGTGGAGCCGCATGTACCGGGCAATAAAGGGATTACAGACCATACATTTATTGTCTATGATCACCGGACTGAAGGTGAGATACATATCAACAAACGTGATCTTTATTTGCAGGCTGGGGAAAACAAAGATTATTATGCATATGGTGATTCGATGGGAGATGGTACCCTGGAGGGCGCGGTATACGGCCTGTATGCCCTTAAAGATATTAATCACCCTGATGGCTGCACCGGTACCGTATACCAAAAAGATGATTTAGTTGCAGTGGCGTCGACAGACCGAAATGGTGATGCTTCCTTTATGGCTTTCACAGAAGCTCCGGGGATGATATGGAATTATAAATCTGGGAAGATTGAAAAAAGGCCGGAAGCATTCCCGGGGCCTCAGAACCTCTATCGGAACCGAGCAGATGCGGATAAGGTCAAAGATATTGAAAATTTTGTTGGTTTTGATTCAAAAGGCAATTTTATACATCTGACAGATTCCGTGGCAGGTGATGGATCGGGATACTGGAAATTCTCTTCCAATCAGTCCGGTATTGAAGGCTTGAAAGGAAGCTATGCTGCATACCCGGTATCGGATAATGATAAGAATAATGGAAACTGCTGGATAGGGCGGCCTTTAATTGTGGAAGAGAATGGAACCACATACTATGTAAAGGAACTGGCCAGATCAGAAGGATATGAGCTCTCCGTCAATGGAAAAACAAATAGTATTACAAATGGCAGAGATAACTATGAAGGAGAGTATCAAGAGGCTGACGTTGCTATTGGAAAAATCACTCTCGATATGGTGGGAAATGGAAACTATTTTGATGTGACTGCTTATCAGGCGGATCATGATATTACGCTGCACGGGATTAAATTTCCGGAAGGAGCGGTGTTCGAACTATCCACCAGTGAGAAAGTGCCGGAAAAAATTACGGTGCCTGTTTACAGGACTGTATTAAAACCGGTTATGGCGGCGGCAGGTACCTTTGTCTACCAGTCGGGCCAGAAAGTGGCTGCCGTCCGGGGAGATGTTGTAACCTTTCCTGAAGGGCAGAGTTACCGTGTTAATGCCGTGTCAGCTCGGGAAGAAAAGACAATTGGTGTTAAACCGATGAATTATCATACTATGGGAACACCTGCAGTGACAGAACTCTTTTCAGGAGGATCTCCGAAAGACTTTCAAGCACTCTATAATATGGAACTCGACAACCTTGGATATAAAGAACCGGAGGCAGATGCTCCATGGGTGCGCGTAAAATTAAGCGGAACTACGGATACAGAATGGATCCTCTCTATTACGGAAGCTATGAAAGCGCATAGCCTGCAGTATTTTAACAGTCTGAGGATCTCTGATATGGAGCAGACAGGTGGAGAGCTCTATGCTATTATGCGTTATGAATGGAAGATTTACGATGACAGCCGGGATGATGCTGTTTATAATCCGGAGAAAGACTGTCTTTATGTAAAAAAAGACAGTGGCAATGGATATTTTGTATATGTTCCGTACGATGATCCGGCCTCCAATCCGGCAGTATTGTCCTATCGTATGAAGAATGGTTTTTTGGAGCGGGCGACATTAAAAGAGCAAAGTATTGATGGACTGAATGTGTCTTACCCGTCAAAACTCCCTGAATCATTTGCCATGGTGACCGCCCGGACACCATCATACTGGATATATGCGCCAGGTGAGCAGCAGATCGATGACGCGGGAAATTTTAAATACTCCGAAGAGACTGTCGTGGATTATGTGGAGCAGGAGGGCTTTAAGACGGTTGAAAAGAAGATCAGGCTTACTTCTACATATGATACAGCAAAAGAAATCTATGTGGTTACGCTTCCATCCGATGCTTTTAAAGAGACGGATACTGTCAGGCTTAAAGTATCTGATGACGGGAGTGGGAAGTATTCGATCAAGCAGGCGTACATCGACCAGAGCTTCTTTGCCTTCCAGCCCTTGCAGCGGGAGGCGGATTCCTATATTCAAAATGTAACACTTACACCGCCGACCATCGATCAGCCGTGGCAGGATGGAAATACAAGAACAGAACCTGCCGATGTGATGGAACGTCCTATTATGCAGAAGATAAAGGTCGTGAAAGATATTCTTGTTGAAGAAGGAGCCAGGTATGAGGACAATACATTTGCTGATTCCGGCCATGAGGATTATTTTACACAGAACGGGGGTGGGACGAAGGATAACGTATCGTTCAGGCCTAATTTCCGTTTCAAGATCTATTTAAGATCCAATCTGGAGCAATTGTATCGAACGGAAGATGGAGAGATTGAATGGCTTGATCGAAACGGGAATACTGTTGATGTTGCTGCGTATCGGGCGGCATATCCGGAAAGAGTACAAAAAATCTATACGAAGGTACTGCATCGTACGGATTTACATTCCAGAAGATCCAATAGAGACGCAATCGCCAATCAGGAGCTTTATGGTTTTACGGATGGTTTGATCAATGAAAATCAGGAGACGGGATATACTGCAATACTGGAAACAATTCTGTCTCATGAAACGGATGCCAATGGAAATGAGAAGGAGACCAGAAGACTTAATTATGAGAAGTTTTTTGATGCGGTAAGGGTTGTAAATCAGGATAAGTGGGACAAAGCAAAACAGGAGCGTACTTCTTTTAAGCCCTTCGCATTCATCAGACGCTTTCTGTTTGGAACTGCCGGTTCAGAGTGTATTTATCCGGCAGAGCATAATAATACGGAAATCCAAAATAAAGCCAATACTTCTGTAATTGCAAAAGAAAACAGTGACCGATCTGATTCAGTTAGGCAGTTTGCTATTCAATGGTATCTGGACAGAGAAGTAGAAAAACTGGTGAGAGAAAACTTCACAGGTGAAACGGAAAGTGCAGCCGGCCATGAAGGCTATCAGGATGAGGTATATGATACTGCTCTGAAAGCGGCTGTAATAAAGGCCGAAAATTATTTAAAACCATTCTTTCATTATGACCTGGATGAGATTTATGCTATTGAGTGGGACAGTGAATCAGATGGAGGCCGGGATAAAGACAAAACAACCCTGAGTGCGGATAAGGAGGAGGCCGCTTTCGGATACTGTTATGGCATATCGGAATACCTTCCTTACGGAACCTATGTAACAGTGGAACAGCAGCCCATGGATAAGGAACTGGGAGATTTCCTCAACAAACATTATGCAATTGATGCGCCAAAGGAAATTGAGTTACCGGCTGTCTATGAAGACGAAAAAAAAGGGGCTGGCATAACTCCGGAAAGACTGAGCCGTTACTATAATTACAACACGAATCTGTCTGCGGCAGACCTGACAGCGAAATATTTTATCCGTTTTAATGAGGAGTGGCCGGGAGAAATTGATGAAAACGTAAAGGATTATGTAATTAAGGCTCATGGATATCTGGGGGATTATGAGATTTATAAGTATGGACTTGATCTCAATAAAATAGCAGGAACTGCATTGGGAGATCCTTACAAAACACCGCATTTTGAGATTACTCAGAGTGAATATGATCCGCTGAAAGATTACTATCATACAATTGTTTTTCCGGAAGAAGACGGAGGAAATCCGAACAGCCACTACCTGGCTGATGATGTTAATCATGGGGTAACTGCGCCTAATGGAATGGAATACGAACGTGACGGCATAGAACGGATCTACCGTTATGGTTCTGTTTCTGAAAATAAGCAGGCGTATGATACCGTTTCTTATTCTGGAGAGTATGAAGCGCAATACCAGGATCACGTATCTGCTATGGAAGGTATGCAGACGGCCTATGATGGTAAATATGCCTCCATGCTGGTACCATGGACCATAACAGAACCTGTAAGTGAAGAACATGATACCATACAGAACCCGGATGGTTCAGCCTCCGGGGTGGGATATGGATACCGGAAATTTCGAAATACCTTTTACAGAAGCCGCCTGCGCATAGAAAAATTGGATTCGGAGACTGGGGAAAATATTCTCCATGATGGGGCAGTTTTTACAGTGTATGGGGCAGAACGTGAAGATGGAGAGAAAACAGATGGTCGGGTAAAGTTTTATAAGACGGATACCCTGATAAAGGGGTCCAGAGAATTCTTAGAGGCGATGGGTGCGAAAGAGATTACAAAGGCGGCCAGAGCGCTTCCGGGAATCGGCGGCCTGTGGACTGGAATTGTGGAGGCGGGAACCCCTGTATGCAGAGAGTCGGAGCAGATTATCATGACGAATGCAAACGGGCGCAGAACAGGGGGATTTGAAGCGTATACGACGACGCGGGATGGTCTTCAGGCGGGGGAAGAGAACCCGTCAGAAAAATCCTGGCAGGATCAGAATACAGGCTATCTGATCACTCCCCAGCCATTGGGAGCGGGGACCTACGTTTTGTGTGAAATGAGGCCGCCGTCCGGCTATGTCAGAACGAAGCCGGTCGCCATAGAAATTTATTCCGATAAGATTTCCTACTATCTTAATGGAAACCAGGACGGCCGGGTTGCCGCGGCAGTCTATGAGGATGGTACCGTACAGAGGCCGGAGGGGGCAAAAGATACTGCGCAGGTTTATGTGGGAAATACACCGATACGGCTTGAGATATCCAAGTTAAAGGACCGGGACAGGACCGTTACTTACCGTACCCGAACACGAGTTGACGGAAGTGAAACGGAGCTGAAGGCCAAATATGGTCAGGAGAATCTGGAGTTTGCTTATAAAGAGGGAAGCTATTTGAACTATGCCTGGTATAAGGGAACCGCAGAATACTTAGAGAGCCGTAAACTGGCAGGAGATGCGGTAGAACCAGTCTGTATAGATGGCATATTTGCTGGTTACGGCCTGATAACACGCCCATTGGACACTGCAGATGATACAAACCGCTACGTTTCGGGGGCGAAGATGGCTTTGTATGATGCGGTCGAGGTCAAATCAAATGGAGACAGCGGTGATTACGGCTACGACGGCGTAGAGGTGTTGCGGGACCGCAATAACAATGTGCAGAGTATAAAGCTTTTGGAAGGATATGCAGGAAACACCGTGGAGTTTGTCAATTTAGATAATATTGAAGGAAGCCTTAGTGGAAGTACCGGTCACGGTACCTGGACTTACCGAACGGTTGAGCGGAAGGATACGGATATTCTTTACTATTCATTGGGCGGCCTAAGGGTTACCGAACTGGGAAGAGACGGAGATGTGTATGGCTATGACCGTGATGGAAACCGTATTCAGGTGCGTAATCAGAAATCCGTTTATGCTATAAAAAACGGCTATCCTGTCTTTGAGCTCACAGGTGGAGATTTGGAACATGCAGTCTATTCGTCCCTGGATAAATGTTTTAAGCTGCAGGAAGGGACTGAACTTTACCATGTGGATTCAGATGGAAACAGAGATGCAAAGATCGACCCTGTAACAGGAATGGCCTATACTACGGAGGTGGGGACGGACCAGAGGGGAAAGAAGTATGAACGGATTCTGGTCTGGCCAGTCAACGTATCCAAAACGGTAAATGGCGCTGTTATCGCACAGGAAAAAATAAAGACATACCGGATTGCGTCGATTCACGCAGATACAGAGGCGGAGTATACGATTGGAACATACGATGGAACCATGCTTAAAAAGTCTGTAAATCCGGTAGTTGGAAGCCATGGCCTTCCGGATTATTATCAGAGATCAGGCCAGGTATATAAAAAAGGAGAGCCTGTGTATGATATTGACCACGATTATGTGAGGTATCGGTACTATGATCTTTTGCCTGCGTTTAACCGGAACGCTTACCGGATTAATAACCAATGGGATTTACGAAATGTAGGCGAAAAGGAAGATCCGGCAGATGATAAGAAATTGTTTCATCGTCAGGGGGAAGCGTGGATCATGGAAAACACGTGGATATCAGGAGATGAATATCCCAACGATCCGTTTAATGTCGGTCTTACGACAGGGCGGGCAGACATGCTGAAACGCGTGATTCCGGGAACTTATATTATGGAGGAGGTGGAGCCTCCGGCTGGGTATGTAAAGGGATTTCCTGTTGGTATCACAGTGAAAGAAACAAAACAGGTGCAGAATGCGGAGCTGGAAGATGAAAAAATAAAGATCGAGATCGTGAAAACGGATGCTGCGGATCAGTACCGCATAGATGTAATCAGCGATTATCAGGGGATATTGAAGACAACGGAACCAAAGGGCGCTTACAGCTATGGTCAGATTTCAGGGGCCCATCTGGCTCTTTATAAGGCCCGGAGGAAGTATACGACAGATACTGTCACTTATCCCTCTGGCTACTACCTGGAGAAAACAGAAAATGCACCTGCAAAGTGGACTGTAGAAAACTCGGAAGATAATTCACCAGTCATAGTGACAGCAGACTGGATTACAGATGGAAAGCCGAAATATTTTGAAGGGATTCCGGCAGGTGACTATATTCTGGAAGAAATAGAAGCTGCCAGCGGTTATATCCGTCATTCCATGGAGTTGGAGGTCAAGAAAACAGGAGAAGTTCAGACATTCCATATGAAAGACGACCATACCAAGCTTGAAGTCTTTAAATACTGCATGGATGGGAATGGAAATATGATACCGCTGCCAATGGAATATTCCGCAGGTCTGGCACTCTACAGAGCCGAGACGGATGAAGATGGAAATATTAAGATGAATGGAGGAGAGCCGCAATATGTAAAAGACCAGCTAATAGATGAATGGATGACGGACGATCTCAAAGCTTATACAGAAGACTATGAGATAAGTCCTAAATGGCTGGACCGCATGAAGGCCTTTTTCGGAATTGCAGTGAATCAATCCAGTTTTATACTGGATTTTGAAAATACATACCGGAAGTTGGGAGATAATTTTGTATGGCTGACATGGCATACAAAAGCAGGGGAAAAATCCGCAGAGAGAATTTCTTCCATAAAGATGGACGTCACAGACAGCGCGGTACAGTTGTGGAGAACGGATGACGGTAAGATGATCAGAATCACCATATATCGAAACGTCCATAACGGCTCTCTGGATGAAGACGGACAGCTTCCCCTGAATTTCGAATATCAGTTCAACTACCGGGAGCTGGCAGCAGGGCTGAAGAGCTACGATACACTGGAAGGGGTTCACAGAATCGATTATCTGCCGTTTACGGATATAAAAGATGGCCGAAAAGTGGGTAATTACGTTCTGATTGAGGCTGAGGTCCCAGAAGGCTTTGAACGTACAAAGCCCAAGGCTGTTGTACTGGAGGAGAATGGGAGTGTACAGCGATTCAGCCTGGAGAATGTGGAAAAGTATGTATCCATATTGAAAGTGATTTCTGACGGAACCAATGAATATGCCGTGGAAGGGGTAAAAATGGCCCTCTATCGGCCAGGAACAGATGGAAGCTTTATTCATGATGAGAGAAATCTGATAGAACGTTGGATTTCGGGTGCCGATGGAAGATTTACAGAAGAGTGGTTTTTGGGAAATATTCCGGAAGGCTTTCGGGTCGGAGATATAAGACCCCATCAAATCAGTAAGATACCAGATGGTACTTACTATATTGTTGAGGAGGAGGTTCCGCCATATATGGCAAAACGGGAACCGGTAAAAATTGAGATTGGCGGTGATACGGCTACGATAATCCGTGTGGTGAATCAACCGGCTCAGGGACGCCTGGAACTGCTTAAGAAGGCGGCTGATACGGGAGAACTGCTGGAAAATGCCAGATTCCTGATCACGAACAGAGACACAAAGGAGGAATGGTATATTACGACCGGTCATAATGGACGTGCAGAGCTTAAAAATCTGGCAGTAGGCGAAGTTCGGGCAGATGGAACAATAAATCCCTATACTTATACAATCGAGGAGGTCTCGCCGCCTGATTATTATCAGATCTCGGGGGGAAAGAAGTTTTTTACCTTTGATGGAACGGCTGACAGTCAGGTTGTTACGTATACCCATGCGGTGGAAAACTATCCCACACAAATACACTTCAAAAAGACCAATTTTGATACTGGCATGGCGTTGGAAGGTGCCAAAATAGCTGTCTATCATGCAGTAGCTATAGACGGAGAATACGTAAAAAATGGAGAAGCCATAGAAATTAATAGATCCGGGCCGGAGGGATTTACAATTAAAAAGAAGTTATCAGCCGGTCATGTCTATATTATGGAAGAAATGGAGGCACCGGCCGGCATCCATTTGTCGCCTCCGGTTATCTTTACCGTGAATCAGGCTGGAACCGGCATCAGTAATATAAGAAATAATTTCAGTGTACTGGAATGTTCCTCTGCCGGCGGAACCATTGAGTCACTCACTGTTTTTGGCAGGGCCGCGGATAAGACCTTTACGGTTTTGAAGGACCTGGATACCGGGGAGATACTGCCTGATATCATCAGCAGTACTGATATTTTACTTACGGCTGATGATGGAATAGAGGAAGGCCATTTGTACGAAATAACCGAATATACCCGCTATTCAGATGGTAATACGGAGATGAGTAAAAAAGAGACGAGGAGAATCTGGTTTGATGAGAATGGGACATTTCTTTTGCCATCCAGGACATATCTTGGAACCAGGCTTCAATTGGAAAACCAGGCTCGGGACGAGCTTGATACATGGACCGTGGAGAATGGAAGTTTTGAGCATGTAATAGAAAATCCTGTTACAAAGGAACGTGCCGTCGCAGAGGTCACGGGAACTGTGGGTAACGGCCAGATGCCGGTCACAAACGGCGATGTAATAAAGTACGTCATCACATACGAAAATTCTGGTCTTGAAAAAGCGGATCTGATTGTCAGTGCTAAACTGGAAAAAGGCCTGGAGTTTATGAGAACATCCGGGAACCCTGTAAAAACTGAAGGTATACTGACATGGCAGATTCATGATGCAGAACCACACTCTGTTGGGCACTTGGAGTTGGCTGCACTGGTAAGCGGTCAGATGGGAGCGTCAGCAAGAGCGGTATTTACTGTCAGTTCTCCAACGAATCTCACGGAAACCATATTGGAAAATCCTATCGCACCGAAAGGAAGTCTAACGGTCAGAAATCACATTTCCGGGACGGGAAGGAATCCACAGGATACCTTTACATATCAGATGCGTTTCCTTGATTCGTCAGGTAAGCTGCTGTCCGGTTATCAGAATTATACCGGAACAAAAGAAGGCAGGATAAAGGGAATGGGACAAATTACCCTGAAGGGGGACGAGTATGTTATTTTTCCCGGCCTTCCCTATGGGACTGAATATGCAATTATCCAGGAAGTGAACAGAGATTATGAAACAGTAACCAGAGAACTCGCTGGAGCAATATCAAAGGAGGCACGAGGGGCAGTCTTTGAAAATAACAGAAACGATGAGACGGTCAGGGAAGTTCTGACTGCAGGAGGCAATTACCGTTTGACTGAAACAACGGGATACACGGACGGTATGGAGCAGACTACAGGGATATACCGGTTCACATTAAATGAATCCGGAAGAATTGATAATGTGGATATGGAGGACCGGCAGGTAAAATTATACTTTTCCAAAATTGATATTGCTGCTGGCGGCGAAATTTCCGGAGGTATCTATGCAGTGGTGGATGCAGAAACTGAAAAAGAGATTTACAGATTTACGAAAGTGGAGTCTGTACCGGTTCTTATTCCGGCAGATGTACTGATACCAGGAAAAGAGTACATTCTTCGCGAGGATACGCCGCCTGACGGTTATGCACGGGAGGAAGATATACGGTTTACGGTCAATGAGGCGGGGATTCCGGAAACAATAATCATGCAGGATAGAAAGACCAGGATATATTTGGAGAAGCTGGATGCCGACACTGGGGAATCCGTTACAGGCGGCTATTACTGCGTAAGAGATATAGAGAGCGGCGAAACAGTCTTCTGTTATACTGCCTCCGGTAAGCCGGTTCTGGCAGAGGGAATTCTGGCAGCCGGCAGGACGTATGAGCTGGCAGAAGAAAAGCCGCCGGCGGGTTATGGATACTGCGAAAGCATTGTTTTCACCGTTCCATTGGAACCTGAGACGATTACCGTACGTATGAAAGATAAAAAAACAGAAATTATCGTGAAGAAGCTCACTCTGCCGTCTCCGGCAAATGCAAGCCCGTCGGATGCGGAACGCCAAAAGCCAGGATTTATACTACAGATCCTGAATAAAGACAAAAGTCCTGCTAAAGCGGTGAGAGACTTCTCCGGATTTAAAGCAGGCGAAGAGCTGGTCTTTACTACAGAGCTGGAATTTAAGACCATCAGCGGTCAGTTGGCAGCAGGCGGTGAATACTGGCTGCATGAAGTAAAACCACGCGATGGTTATGCACTTGCGGAAGACGTGCCGTTTACGGTAGGCAGAGATGGAAGTCATGATATTGTGATTATGGTTGATAAGCCTACCCATGTGGTACTGTCGAAAAAAGAACTTACCGGGAGCCGGGAACTGCCGGGTAACCATATGGCTGTTCTTGATGAAGACGGCAAGGTTTTGGAACGTTGGATTTCCGGTGAAAGACCTCATGACATTACAGCAAAATTAATAGCTGGGAAAACGTATTATCTGTGCGAGGAAACTCCGGAAGCTGGCTATGCTTATGCGGAGAAAGTTCCTTTTACCGTGAGTGAGGACGGAAGCACCGATCTGGTAGAAATGAAAAATGATATGACCAGAGTACGGATCAATAAAAAGGATGAGTCAGGAAATACCGTAAAAGGAGCTGTACTGCAGGTTCTTACGTTCGAAAAAGATAAGATCATATTCGAATTTGAAACTACCGGAGAACCCGTGGAGGTTACCGGAAAACTGACGGCTGGAGAGACATATTATCTTCACGAAAAGCAGTCGCCCCCTGGTTATCTTCCGGCAGCCGATATTTCATTTACAGTTCCACGAAAGAATCAGCAGATAGAGGTTACGATGATAGACTTGAAGCGGCATGATTCTGAAATTAATACCATGTATCTGATGAAGACGGACGCAGAGACAGGAAAGGGGCTGGAAGGCTTTGAATTTACGGTTACGGGACCCGGAGGAAACACCTTTACCGTTATTACCAACAAAGAGGGGAAAGCTGAATTCTCTATGCCGTCGGATGGGATCTATACATTTCGGGAGACAAAAAGGCAGGCTGGATATCTTATATCCGAGGAAACCTATACCTTTACAATCTTGAATGGAAGAGTCACCGGGGATAGTATGATTCTGGTGGCGGATCAGCCTCTTCCTCCGGAAGAACCTGATGATACCAGGCGGGTTGGAAGAATAACGGCCAGTTATAAATCGGGATTCAGAGGCATGATCTGTGCGGCGGAGGAAACCAGCCATCCGACCGGTGAACGGACTGGAGATGAGTATCCGCTTGGTGCTGTTCTGGCAGCTATGCTCTTATGTCTGGCAGGACTTGTATACAGATTAAGATGGACAGATTCTCGAAAGCATGACAGAGAAGGCAGCAGATGAACAGAGTAAATCGTTTTGTAACAACAATTATGCTCCTGACAGGCTTTGGGCTGTCTGCCTTCTGCTTGACTATCAGGCTTACAAGCTATGAGACTGGACGGGAGGAATACAGGCAGCTGCAGGAGCAGTTTGAATTGGCAGCAGGCAGTACAACCGATGATGCGGCAGCGCCGAAAGTGAATATGGAGAAGGAGGAGAAATGGACGCGCATGATGACTTCCCGGAATCCGGATTATGTATTTTGGATTTGGATTCCGGGGACGAACATCAACTATCCGACAGTAAAAAATACAATTCCGGGTTATTACTTAAACCACACATTCAGTGGAGAGGAAAATCCCTGTGGCACCATATTTTGTCTGGAGGAAGCCGAGAACCAGATTATCTATGGCCATAATATGAAGGATGGAAGTATGTTTGCAGATTTGAAACAGTATCGGAGTGAAGCTTACTTTCAGAACCATAGGAGCATATGGATATACCGACAGGGGGATTGGCAGCAGTATGTGATATTTTCCTGCTATACTGCCCGGGAAGAGGAGATGGGGATATACCAGAGTCATTTTATCAGTGAGGAGGAGAAACAGACGTATTTAAAGAGTGTGGAAAGTAAATCCCTCTATACAACGGGCAGCCAGCCTGAAATAACAGATTCGCTTATTACACTGTCCACATGCCTGGGAAAAGGGAAAAGAGTGATTGTACACGCAGTGCTGTTGTGTTATACTGAATGACAAAATCACAATCGTAAAACAGGAGGAGAAGGGATGGAAGCGCTTAAGATAGGGATACTGGGAACCGGAGTGATTGCGGCAACTCTGGCAGATACGATGAACCGGATGCCCGGAGTGGAGCTTTACGGTGCGGCGTCGAGAAGTTTGGAGAAAGCGAAGGATTTTGGAGAGCGGTTTGGCGTTAAATGCACATACGGTTCTTACGAGGAACTTGTAGCAGATCCGGAAATAGAGCTGGTGTATATAGCAACCCCTCATTCGGAGCATTATAAGAATGCGATTCTTTGCCTGGAACATGGAAAACATGTTCTGTGTGAAAAGGCTTTTGCGGTGAACGCAGCCCAGGCAAAGGAGATGATTGCTCTGGCGGAAGAAAAGAAACTGCTTATTACAGAGGCGATGTGGGTCCGTTACATGCCGATGGCAAAGACCTTAAGAGATGTGCTCGATTCCGGCGTGATAGGGGAGCCAATGACACTGACGGCCAGTCTGTGTTACTTGATCGATAAGATTCAGAGACTGGTAGATCCAAATCTGGCAGGGGGAGCGCTTCTCGACGTTGGTGTTTATACCATCGCATTTGCATCCTTAGTATTTGGTGATGAGATTACTTCCATCAATTCCTCTGTCATCAAGACTGAGTCCGGGGTAGATTCCCAGAACAGTATGACTTTCTGCTATCCGGGCGGGAAGATGGCGGTATTAAACAGCTCGATCCATGTCCTTTCAGACAGAAGAGGGATTATTTATGGTACAAAAGGATACATAGAAGTTGAAAATATAAATAATTTCGAATCCATTAAGGTATTCGATGAAAAACGCAGGTTAAAGGAAACCTATACGAGGCCGGAGCAGATATCGGGATATGAGTACCAGATAGAAGCCAGCCGAAAGGCGATTCAGGAGCAGCGTCTGGAATGTCCTGAGATGCCCCACCATGTCACCATTCGTATGATGGAGACCATGGATGCTTTGAGAGAACAGTGGGGAATCCGGTATCCGTTTGAGTAATGGGTAAGATAGCCAAGAGTGTATTTTTGTGGTATACTATGGCATGGGAACATCTAAAACAAGTAGCATAAAACCACGTATCTATAGGGCAGGGACTGCCCGAATAAACGCCTGCGGAGATTGTCGGTTACGAGGTCGCAGAAGCAGGAAGCTCATTGGTGTTTAACAATGGGCCGTTCACAGAGGCAGAAGGCATGTTTACAAGAAAAGATTTAATGAAATTACTGGCTCCGCTGATCGTGGAGCAGATACTGGCCGTACTGGTCGGAATGGTCGATGTCATGATGGTGGCTGCAGTCGGTGAGGCAGCGGTGTCGGGGGTATCCCTGGTAGATTCCATCAGTGTTCTGATTATTCAGATTCTGGCGGCGCTTGCCACTGGGGGAGCGGTGGTGTCGGCTCAGTATCTGGGGAAAAAACAATCGGAAAATGCCTGCCGGGCGGCGGGCCAGCTGGTTGGAGTTACAACAATACTGTCTCTGATCGTGACAATGGCGGCTTTAATTGGAAATCGCCATCTCCTGGGGGTTGTGTTTGGAAAAGTGGAAACAGCGGTAATGAATGACGCGGTGATTTACTTTGGAATTACGGCTCTTTCTTATCCCTTTATTGCCGTCTATAATTCCTGCGCAGCGTTGTTCCGTTCGATGGGGAATTCCAGGATATCCATGGTAATATCCATTGTCATGAATACAATCAATGTGGTAGGAAATGCGGTCTGTATCTTCGGACTTCATATGGGCGTCGCCGGTGTGGCATATCCAACGCTGGCAGGCAGAATGGTGGCGGCTGTGCTGATGGTGTATCTCATTCAGAAGCCGGATAATATAATCAGGATTAACCGGCTGAGTGAACTGCGGCCAAACTTTCATATGATCAGGAATATATTATCGATCGGTATTCCAAACGGTCTTGAGAGCGGAATGTTTCAGTTTGGAAAGATCGCTCTTCAGAGTCTCGTTTTGTCACTGGGGACCGCTGCCATTGCCAGCTACGCGGTAGCGTCAAATCTGGTTACCCTTTTATATTTGCCTGGAAATGCAATTGGTCTGGGGCTGATCACGATTGTGGGCCAGTGCGTAGGTGCCGGCGAGACGGGGCAGGCTAAGCAGTATACACGTCAGCTGACCGGTATCAATTATGCCATACTCATTGTTTTGTGTACCGTGATGATTGTGTTTGGCGGTCCGCTGGTGGGAATATACCGGCTGTCGTCTGAGGCATCTGCGATATCGAGGCAGATGATTACAGCTCATAGTATCGCCATGGTTGTCTGGCCCCTTGCGTTTACCATACCGTATACACTCAGGGCCTCTCTCGATGCAAAATTTACGATGGCCGTTTCAGTATTTTCCATGTGGGTGTTCCGTATTGCGTTCGCGTATCTCTTCGTGCGGATATTCCATTTGGGTGTAATGGGTGTATGGTATGGAATGTTTATTGACTGGATATTCCGGGCCGCAGTCTTTTCACTCCGGTTCCACGGACTCGAAAAACGGGCGGTTTCTGTCTCCTGAGAAAGAAATCGTATGATTAAAATATGTGAAAGATAAATGGTGTAAATAAGTAGCCAACAAATAAGCAGCCAACAAATAAGTACCCAATAAAACAGGATTGAAACCAAAACACAGGACATTTAAGAAATATATGTCATGCGTTCTGATTCCAATCCTGTTTTTTATCAAAAACAATTCAACCCATTCAGCCGTTCAGCAGTCTACGGCTCATTCATTTTTCCATCGGAGTCCACGTAATAGCTGTCGATTACCTGATTGACAGCCATGAGTCCCAAGGTTCCGTCGGATTCTGGATTAAAGTAGTACCACTCCCCGCCGATCTTATTCCAGCCGGTGACCAGGATTCCGGAGGGGTTAGTGTAAAACCAGCCTTTATAGTCAGGATCATAGATCCAGCCTGTCATCATGGCCCCCTCATGATTCCCTTTCTCCGGATTGAAGCGATACCAATGGTTATTTATATAATTCCAACCGGTAACCAGATAGCCATCGGCACCAAAATAGTAGGAGTATCCTTGATATTCGGCCCAGGTGGAAGTAAAATAGTCAGGGTTCCCCTTATTGGCAAACCACCATCCATGATCGTCTTTTTCCCAGGTCCCGTTTAAAAAACGAGATTCGTCGGGGGTATGAGCAAAGCTTGTGATCGCTCCGGACCCCACGCTAAAGAACAGGGAGCAGACCGCAAGCACGGCAATACTTTTGATCTTTATACTTTTGGTCCTTATACTTTTGATTTTTATATTTTTAATCTTTATATAATGAGAATATAATTTCATTCTTTTCCTCTCCTTTTCTGTAAGACAACAGGTTTTTCATTAACTGTTAAGTAAATTATAAAGGATAGGAATTCAAAAAACAACAAGGCGGAAAAAAACGTAAGATTAATGTAAGAGCAGATAAAAGCAATCATATAAAAAAATTCTTGACATCACATAAAACATCTGTTATAGTACATATAGAACAATTAAAACAAATGCTTTGTATCTCCGGATAGGATGAGAAGGAGGATATTATGAACATTAATAAATTTACACAGAAGTCACTTGAGGCGGTGCAGAAATGCGAGAAGCTGGCCTATGAATACGGGAACCAGCAGATTGAGCAGGAGCATTTGCTGTACAGCCTTCTAACCGTGGAAGACAGCCTGATTTTAAAGCTCATCACAAAGATGAACGTTCAGAAGGAACAATTTTTAAATGAGGCTGCCCAGGCTATAGAAAAGCTGCCGAAGGTGAGCGGAGGCCAGCTCTATATCAGCAATGATTTAAACAAGGTATTGATCAGCGCCGAGGATGAGGCGAAAGCCATGGGAGACGAGTACGTTTCAGTGGAACATCTGTTTCTTGCCATGCTGAAGCAGCCTTCCAGAATGGTAAAGGAGCTGTTCCGTTCCTATGGAATTACGCGAGAGAATTTCCTTCAGGCATTGTCAACGGTCCGCGGTAATCAGCGGGTTGTGAGTGACAACCCGGAGGCGACGTACGATACACTGGAGAAGTATGGTTATGATATGGTGGAGCGTGCGAGAGACCAGAAGCTGGACCCGGTTATCGGCCGTGACAGCGAGATTCGTAACGTAGTAAGAATTCTTTCCAGAAAGACGAAGAATAATCCGGTTTTAATCGGGGAACCCGGTGTTGGTAAAACCGCAGTTGTCGAAGGTCTGGCACAGCGTATTGTGCGAGGTGATGTGCCTGAGGGCTTAAAGGATAAGAAGCTGTTTGCCCTGGATATGGGCGCTCTCCTGGCGGGGGCCAAGTACCGCGGAGAATTTGAGGAAAGGCTGAAAGCTGTTCTGGACGAGGTGAAGAAGAGTGACGGACAGATCATTCTGTTTATTGATGAGCTTCACACGATTGTAGGCGCAGGCAAGACCGAAGGATCCATGGATGCCGGCAATATGTTAAAACCGATGCTGGCCAGGGGCGAGCTTCATTGTATCGGCGCTACGACGCTGGATGAATACCGCCAGTACATCGAAAAGGACCAGGCGCTGGAACGCCGTTTCCAGCCGGTTATGGTGGCGGAACCGACCGTGGAGGACACCATTTCAATCCTTCGTGGATTGAAGGAGCGGTACGAGGTATACCACGGCGTAAAGATTACAGACTCGGCTCTGGTATCGGCGGCTACCCTTTCGGACCGCTATATCAGCGACAGGTTCCTTCCGGATAAGGCAATCGATCTGGTCGATGAGGCCTGTGCGATGATCAAGACAGAACTTGATTCGATGCCCGCAGAACTGGATGAACTGTCCAGAAAGATTATGCAGATGGAGATTGAGGAAGCGGCTCTTAAGAAAGAGACCGATCATCTGAGTAAGGACCGGCTGGCAGAGCTTCAGAAAGAACTGGCGGAGCTGCACGATGAATTTGCTGTTTCTAAGGCCCAGTGGGAGAATGAGAAATCTTCAGTAGAACACTTATCGACCCTGCGCGAAGAGATAGAGAATTTAAACCGGGAGATTCAGGACGCCAAACAGAAATACGATTTAAACCGTGCGGCCGAACTGCAGTACGGAAGGCTGCCTCAGCTTCAGAAGGAGCTGGAGGAAGAGGAGGCCCGTGTCATGAGCCAGGATTTAAGCCTGGTGCATGAAAATGTGACGGAGGACGAGATTGCAAAGATCGTCTCCAAATGGACTGGCATTCCGGTTGCAAAGCTGACGGAGAGCGAAAGGAATAAGACGCTTCATCTCGATGAAGAGCTTCATCAGAGAGTGATTGGTCAGAACGAAGCGGTTGAGAAAGTGACCGAGGCCATTATCCGTTCCAAGGCGGGGATCAAGGATCCCACAAAGCCTATTGGTTCCTTCCTGTTTTTAGGACCTACCGGCGTGGGTAAGACGGAGCTTGCGAAAGCGTTGGCGGAGAGACTGTTTGATGATGAGAATAACATCGTCAGGATCGACATGAGTGAATACATGGAGAAACACTCCGTATCCCGTCTGATCGGGGCGCCGCCAGGATATGTGGGATACGACGAAGGCGGCCAGCTGACAGAGGCTGTCCGCAGAAAACCGTATTCCGTTGTACTGTTTGATGAGGTGGAAAAGGCGCATCCGGATGTATTCAACGTCCTTTTGCAGGTGTTGGATGATGGACGTATTACCGATTCAACCGGTAAAACCGTAGACTTTAAAAATACAATCATTATCATGACCTCCAACATCGGTTCCCAGTACCTTTTGGACGGCATCGATGAGAGGGGCAGTATTACGCCGGAGGCCGAGGTCATGGTTATGAATGACTTAAGAGGCCATTTCCGTCCGGAATTTTTAAACAGGCTGGATGAGATTATTCTGTTTAAGCCTCTTACCAAGGACAATATTGCCGGGATCATCGATCTCATGATCCAGGATTTAAACAGACGGATCGGGGATAAGGAATTGAAGATTGAACTGACCGATGCTGCGAAGAAGTTTGTGGTGGATCGGGGCTACGATCCGATTTACGGAGCACGTCCGCTGAAGCGGTATCTCCAGAAGCATGTGGAGACACTGGCCGCCAAGATCATCCTCGGAGACGAGGTGAGAGCCGGCAATACAATTGTGATCGATGTAGCAGAAAACGGAAACCAGCTGATCGCATATCCCGAATAAATTATAGCAGTCCAATACCCCGCAGATTACTGTGGGGTATTGGACTTTCAGTGTGCCGCCATATGCTCATGCAGGCATGACACTTGGCTCGTTGTTCACAGGAACAAGAAAGAGTCCGGCGAGCCGGACTCTCGCGCCGGAGTGCGGTCGCTTCAGCGGCCATACTTCCTTAGCACGGGGTGATCTCAACCCCGCCATAAAATATCTTTATTCACTGTGCGATAGAACATATCACGAATCTCATGCGCGTCCTGCGTCTGCCCCAGAATCCACATCAGCTTTGTCACCGTGGCCTCCAGCGTCATATCGTATGCCTCCAGGAGACCGAATTCCTTTTTGATGGAACGCCCGACCTCGTAGACAGACATGTTGCTGCCCTCATTGGTTACCTGAGTGGTCATGACGACGGTCTTGCCGAGAGAAATCCATTTCTCGATGGCTTTGTAAAAATCCCCGCTGTCATAGGAGGGAAGTCCGCCTACACCAAAGGACTCGATGATGACGGCGTCATAATGGCCCGCCATGTAATCCAGCACATCGGCGCCCATGGAAGGGATCAGTTTCAGCAGGGCGACATTGGGGTTCAGAGTGCGATAAAACTGAACATGGTCCGTTAAATGCTCTTTTTCATCCAGATAAAAGATGACGTGGCCATCCTGGATCATGGCAATATATGGAAAATTGATGCTGGAAAATGCATTATAGCTCTTAGTTCGTTCCTTTTTTCCACGGGTACCTGCAATTGCTTTTCCATCGAAGACAATGGTGACGCCGCAGGAACGGTCGTCGCTGGCAAAACGAAGGCTGTCACACAAGTTGATTCTGGCATCCGTATTTTCCATATCGATCGGCTTCTGAGCGCCTGTAATGACGATGGGCTTGGGGGAATTCTGAATCAGATAGGAGAGTGCGGCGGCCGTGTAGGCCATGGTATCCGTTCCGTGGCAGATGACAAAGCCGTCGTATTCTTCATAGTGCGCCTCGATGGCCTCCGCCATGGTGAGCCAGTGTTTTGGCTGCATATTGGTGCTGTCTATATTGAGTATCTGAAGGCTGTCCGCCTGGCAGAACTGCTTCGCATCCGGGACGTATGAGAGAAGCTCTTCCGAAGAGATCAGAGGCTTTAAGCCGGATTCACCGCGTTTGCAGGCGATGGTGCCGCCAGTGCCGAGCATTAATATTTTTTTCATGGAATTTCCTCCTGTTATGATGCTGAAAACGATTGTATCACGACTTTTTTCATTCGTATAGGCTTTTTTAAAATTCTCTTCGTAAATTGATGTCAGCAGCACCGTAATCGATTTCTGCACGTTGAAAATACCGGAGATATATGCTAGAATGAATTGCATTGATATAGAACAGGAGAATCGGAAATGGCAAATGTACCTAAAGACCCGGTCATGCTGCTCAGTTTCTTAAATACACAGCTTCGCGACTATTACCCCTCTCTGGAGGAATGCTGTCTGTCGCTGGGCCTTGATAAGGAAGAGATAACCAGTGGACTGGCCTCGATTGACTACTATTATAATGAAGAAAAAAACCAGTTTATTTAGATGGGTGAAAAGCAAACGAAAACGTATGCAAAAGGATGATGCGGGCTTTACCTTAATTGAGACGCTTGCGGTGCTCTCCATCATTGCGATTCTTGCAGCGAATCTCGTTCCCGAGCTGAATGCATTTATCGATGATGCAAAGAAAAAGTCGTATGTGGCGGAGACGTTTATGGTAAAGGCAGCCATGCAGTCGTATGTCATTGACCGGCTTGCTGCCGATGGAATGATCGATGACTTCGAAATGTATAACGAGATATTTTACCCGGAGGTAGGGAGTAAAGAGAACGCTTTATACGATATGCTGAAAGGCAGTGTTACGAAAGGCGGACAGATCCGGGGCATCTTTTATGACCCGGCGACAGGCAAGATAAACGGTATGATCTACGATGTGAAGGATTATCAAATAGAGATTAAGAATGATTCCGAAGTGGAAGTCCGTGACAGAAAATGAAAAAGGGATACCAAAGATGAACAGATGGAAACACATTAGAGAAGACAGAAATGGATTTACGCTGGTAGAAGTGCTTGCAGTTCTGGTCATTATTGCAATCCTGGCAGCGGTTGCTATTCCGACCATGAGTGGGTTTATCAGTGATGCCAGAAAGAAGTCATATACTTCGCAGGCCCGGAATGTCTATGTTGCGGCACAGGCTGCGGCTCTGGAACAGGAAGGCACGAATAATGGAATAGCTGTGGCCTCGATTGTCGAGTATACCAGAGGCGACGGTTCCAAATACATAGCCAGAGTGGAGGCGCTTCTTGGCAATGACGTGGAGAGCGGAAGCAGCTTTAAGATAACGCTGGACGGAAACAAAGTTGAGGAAATAGAGTATACCCCGGAAGATGGGAAGAAGATTACGATCACCGGCGGAAAGGGCGTTACCTATGAAGACTGAAGAGGAGCATATGGGCAGTAGTATTCCCAGGAGGGTCGTCGCAGCTGCGGTGGCCCTTTTTCTGGCGGGTATAACCTGGTATCACTGCGGTGGACTGGGCCTCCGTGCAGTCATGATATGGATGGTATGTCTGATTTTAGCGGCGATCGCATATACGGATTTTAAAACCATGCGTATTCCGAACCGGATGACAGCCGCGCTTCTCATTCCTGCGTTCCTGTCTCTTGTAACGGAGCCAGGAATCACTCTTTTAAGCAGAGCGATGGGAGGGCTGGCTGTCAGCCTGCCCATGTATCTCATGACGCTTGCCGTTCCGGAAAGCTTTGGCGGCGGTGATATCAAACTGATGGCTGTCTGCGGCCTTATACTTGGAGGACCGCGGATCATTGCTGCCGCCTTTCTCTCTGTGGTGTCTGGAGGTTGCTATGCAATCTGGCTGCTGGCGTCACATAAGGCCGGGCGCGGATCGCATTTTGCTTTTGGTCCATTTCTGGCGGCGGGTGTCGTGATTTCCCTTCTGTATGGAGACAAGCTGCTGGCCTGGTATCTGGGGTTTTTAAGAGGATGAGAGGCCGGAAGATTAATGGTAGAGATTCTTGAACGTGGTAAAATGCTGGAACTGCCGAATGAGAGAAAGGGTGATTTTGTGGCGGATTACGAATATACAGCGAAAAGTATTAACGGCAGGCGCACGAGAGGGAAGATTCAGGCTCAGGACTTTGAGCAGGCGTGGACGAAGATCCGGGCCATGGGTCTGTATCCGGTGAAGGTCAAAGAAGAGCGCGGAAAAGTCAGAAGGCGTCCATTGGGCTATGGACTTCTGTCACGATTTATGGGTGAATTGACAGTCATGCTGAATTCCGGAATACCTTTGGCGCAGGCGCTGAACTTAATCAGTGTCAAGGAATCGAGAAAAGATTTAAGAGAGATCTATGGAAAACTCTATCATATGATCCTGCACGGCGTGGATTTTTCTCAGGCGATGGAGATGCAGGATGGCGTATTTCCACCTATTCTCATCGGCATGGTTCGCGCCGGGGAAGCGGGAGGCGGACTCGCAGAGGCGTCAGGGAAAATGGCAGAGTACTTCGAACGGGAAGATGAGACGAGGAAGAAGATCGGGACCGCCATGGTCTATCCCGCCTTTCTCTTTCTGACCGTTACTGCGGTGGTGCTCCTGCTGTTTACCGCCGTCCTTCCCAGCTTTTTCGAGCTGTTCGAATCCATGGAGCAAATACCGGTTTCCACGCAGATTCTGATGGCAGTAAGCCACGGGCTTCGGAATCATTTTACAGATATCGCCGCGGTCATTATTTCGGCTGCAGTGATTCTGGCCGGAGTATTTACCCGGCCTGGCGCAGTGGTATGGAAGGATAAAATGATGCTTCATATTCCGGGGATCGGGACACTTCTCAGGACGATCATGGCTGGCAGATTTGCAAGGACCTTCAGTTTCCTGTATGGCGGAGGCGTTCCATTTATTAATGCACTGGAACTGACTGCGGATGCGCTGGGCAGCCTCTATATGAAAAAACGGCTCTGTCAGGTAATGGAGGATATGAAAAACGGAATGCTTCTTTCCGACTCACTGTCTCAGATCAGAGAGTTCTGTCCCGAACTAATTCACAGCATTTACATAGGAGAGGAATCCGGTAATTTGGATTCCATGTTGAAACGCACCGCGGAATCCTTTGAAATAAGGTCAGAGACAGCGATAAAGCGGCTATTGTCGCTTCTGGAGCCGACCATGATTATTATCATGGCAGTCATCATTGGTTATTTGATGCTGTCTGTGATGGTTCCCATTTACCAGTATTATCAGAGTATCGGATAAGGCCTTAAACAGGAGGGCACATATGAGATTATCAGTCTATTTAGGGGAAAATGAGATAAGGACTGTGCTTGGAAGGTCAGGGAAAAAGATAGAGATTATGGACTGCCTTAGCATCCGTTTAAAGGAAGGCGCCTTAATCAACGACGTTGTGACAGAAGAGGAAGCTGTAAAGGAGGTACTGAACGGAATCAGGAAGCGGTATGGTAAATACCGCAGGCATGTTTATTTGACTATGGGCGGAAACCAGATTATCACGAAGGTGCTGAGAGCTCCGCGTATGCCTCACAGCCAGATGCTGGAACTGGTGAGACGGGAGATTTCCGATCTGATTCTGCCCTCAGAGAAGGGCAGCTACGTCTATGATTACAGCATCATCAGGAGGAAAAACAGGGATAACAAAGGGTGTACCATCCTCTGTGTGGCGATGAAACGCAGTGTGATTCTTGAGTATCAGAGCCTGTTCTCCGAATGTGGTTTGAAGCTGAAATCGATTGACGTCGCAGTAGATGGTTTGAATAATCTGGTTGATTTCCTGCCGTCTTTCCGGAATAAGACATTTATTATGGCAATCGCGGATGGACGGAATATGATGACATCGCTTTACATCGATGGTGTCTATACGTATACGAACCGTATGCGTCTGGTTGATGAGAGAGGAACTGAGGAGAGTACGGCAGAGATGGCGAAGGTGATCCGATCCGTTATCCATTTCTGCAAGATGCAGAAAGATGAATTTGAACTGGATTTTGTCTGTCTCTGCGGGCTGGGGAAAGAAGAACTGGACAGCCTCATTCCCCGCATTGTGAAAAATGAGGATATCACCGTGACGGTGCCCGGAGATGAAGCGCTGATTACAGCGAAAGACAACATCAGCTATGCCATGGGCCAGTATATGTATGTCACCGGCAGTCTGCTGGGAGGCCGTAAGTCTCTGGATCTCATTGGAGCGGCGAAACAGAAGGAAAGGCGCAGGGAAGAGGAACGGTCCCGTTTTCTTGGGGCATGTCTTTTACCTGCGGCAATTATCAGTATCTTCCTGGGGATTGCGGCCAATAACGAGATTGCTGTAAGAAACATGAGGGAAGAGATACATGTTCTTGAAGAACGCATGTCTGAAAAAGGGAGAAAAGAGGCGCTGGCCGAAGAAAAACAGTTGAAAGAGAAACTGATGTCCCTGAGAACCCTGACGGCCGGGCAGGCTGCTGTAAAGAAAGAGGCGGTAAAGACTGCGAAGATGAACAGCGCTGTGCGGAAGTACATCTTTGACGCAGCGGGCGGAAGCCTGGAGCTTTCCGAACCGGAATACATGGATGGCTCGCTGATTTTTAACGGAAATTCACAGAACTATGAGGAAATATCAGCTTATGCGCACAGACTGGAAGAGAGCGGACTGTTCTCGAAGGTAAAGTATTCCGGATTTACCAATGTCAATCCGGTGACAAAGAAAAAGGATGGCTGGTATTATTTTCAACTGGAGTGTGTATTAAAAATGCCGGAATAAGGAGGGAACCATGAGAAAACTGACGCAGAGAGAAAAGGTACTGGTTTATATTGCGGTAGTTCTTCTGCTTTTAACGGGAGTCTACTATCTGGTGAAAATTCCATCCGATATGAAACGGGTAAGGACAGAGGCGGAACTGAAAATTATACAGCTTCAGGAACGCGAGTCCGAGAACGATCTGACCGGAAAATCTGTCCTGGAGCAGGAGATTGGCAGAGAACAGGGCGTGATCGGTGAAAATACGGAGGATTATCTGCCGTACCGCACCAATTCCATGCTGATTCCGGAACTTGCAGAGTATCTGACCTCCTTTGAAATTGTACCCGAGACCATTAAGGTTGAAGATGTTTCGGTTCTGGAAACAAAGGATGCGGCGGAAACAGGATATAACATCCATAAGGCGACTGTCCATGTAGAGGCATCAGGAGCAATGGAAGATTTATACCGGCTGCTGGACTGGGCATACGACAGAGACTGGATCTCTGTGACTTCATATTCCAGAAACAGCATAGAGGATAAGGCCGATGGAACGGAAGAAATGACGGATGGCAGCGTCAATGGTGAAACGCTGTCTATGACGGTGACTTGCTTAATGCTGGAGTTGAAAAGCAGTGAGGAAGTGAAAAACAGTGAGGAAGTAAAAAACAGTGAGGAAGTGAAAAACAGTGGTGAATACAGCGATATGAAAATTATCAGTGAGCCCTGAAAGACAGAAAACTGAAATGAGGTGGTTAAATGGCAGGGCGCAAAAACGGGGAAGAAGGGTACGTACTTGGCTGGGTCGTAGTTATGGTCATGATACTGATGATTCTGGTGACCGCGATTCTGTTTGCCACTTCAGCGTATTATCGGCAGAGTCTTAGGGAGTACAATGACAGGCAGGCGTATTTAACGGCACGTTCCATCGTACAGACTGCGGCTGCAGACTTTACAGGCAACGGTTCCGGAGAGCTGCGGGATGCCATTTTAGATGAAATTTCGGGATTTATGGGTGGCGGGGCAGATGCGGAGCTGGGAGACGAACCGGATGAGGAGTTAGATGCGGAGCTGGGAGACGAACCGGATGAGGAGTTAGATGCGGAGCTGGAAGATGAACCAGATGGAGAATTCAGAGCAGAGCCTGGAAACGAATCAAATGGAGCATTTGGCACAGAACCAAAAGCAGAACCAAAAGCAGAACTAAACGCGCAATCCAACACGGATGCGGCCAATAAGTCAGATTCCAAAATCAACACAGAAACAGGCACCACTTCTCCCCAGCCGCCTCTAAAAGACAGCGGCAACGATTCAGACATCAACAGCATGATTCCCATCTCCGCCATCAAGTTCCAATTAGATGCCACCATGGGAAGCTGTACGATGACCGGATACTACATGCCGGAAGAGAACTGTCTTATGTTGACCGCTGCTGCGAAGAAAGGCAGCAGCACCGAGATCATGACAGTTTATCTCCAGAACGATCCGGAATCGGAGGAAGAGCCATGGATCGTCCTCGGGTATGAACGGGGAGAACCACAGCTTATAAATTAACGGGATGGCATAAGTGGAATAACCGCGAATGGGAGGCAAATCGTGAAATGTGGTAAAACGGCAAGGCACAGTAATATGGAAAAACACAGTAACATGGCAAGACACAATAATACAGAAAACCCCTGCAAATCAAACGATGGTTTTACTCTGATCGAGTCTCTGGCGGCATGGACCATTCTATTGATTGCGGTCACGATATTCTTGAAGTGCCTGGGAATGGCACATTCTTCCCTGGGCAGGGGAACCGTGATGAGAAAACAGTATATGGCTGCACTGGAATGCGTGGAACTGGAAAAGGAACCGATCAGAACGAAAGAGACAAAACTCAGATTCAAAATAAACAATCATACAATTTCCATGGATGCAGTGATCATGGAATATGGGGTGTCATGGACCGGTAAGGGAGAGACCTCGCCTGTCACCCTGAAGGTGGTAGGGCCGGTGCCGAAATTCAGGGAGTGAGGTGCAGCGTGAGTGGAAAATGGAATGGCTGTCTGCGCGGCGACCGGGGAATGACGCTGACGGAATTGATCGCGTCCCTGGCAATCGCATTTATTCTCATGAGCTTCCTGATACGGATGTATACCTACACGGGAAACATGTTTGAAACGAGCGCCTCCGCCGACGACTTAAGGAGAACGACTCAGGTGATTGTCGATTATCTGGAGGACAGGATTTCCTGTGCGGAGAGTCTGGTAATCAGCAGAGAAGAATTGACCGGTGATGAATACGGCCATGAAATTCTGTTTTCAAGGAATGGCCGGATCTACTGTGACGGAGAAGCGATATGCGAAGAGGAATTTTACCGGAAGAGAAAGGTCTTCTGCGAGATTCTGCCTGTATCGTCAGAAGGAAATGCACCGGTTTTAAAGTACCGGATTACGTGGAAGAATCAAACGAATACGGCTTTATATTCCGCAGACTCTGTGGTAAAATTAGTTAATTTAGAGCTGAACGGCAAAGATATAATCCGCCGTGATCTGGAAGGCGGAGCCGGCACAGCCGGAAATACCCTCTATATTTACTACACAGATCCGGGATATTCCAGCAGGCAATGAGTCTGCGTCATGGAAATTGATTGAAAATACAGTTCGAGGTTGGAAGTTTGAGGTTGGAGAAATGAAGGGAATACACATTGGAGAAGTGCTGGTAGAACAGGGCGCCATCACGAAGGAACAACTGAATGAAGGTCTGAAGCAATTGAAAGCGGAGACAAATGACCGGCGTCTGGCCGAAGTCCTGACGGAACTTGGGTATATAACGGACCGGGAGCTTATGGAAGTGCTGGGACGCAGTATGGGACTCGAAGTCATTGATCTGGAGTTCTTTCATATCGATGAGCGTGCAGTGGAGAAAATTCCGAAACAGCTGGCCATAAAATATAATATTATGGCAGTTTCCATGGAAGGAAGCTGTTTAACCGTGGCGACAGCGGATCCTCTGGATTTGTATGCACTGGAGGACATCCGTCTGGTGACCAATATGAGAATCCTGCTGATTCTGGCGGAACGGACGCAGATCCGCCACGCGATCGAGCTGAATTACTCAGGGATTGACGCCAGAGCGGCGGCGAGACTGGCCAGCGAACACGCCGTATTTTCCAGAACCTTTGCGGAAAACCTGATGGTAAGCTCCGATGAGGATCAGGCGCCGATCGTCCGTCTGTTAAACAGCCTGCTTTTGAAGGGCTACAATACAAACGCCAGTGATATTCATATCGAGCCCTACGAAAATGAGACGGTTGTCCGCATGAGGCGTGACGGAATGCTGATTCCATACATGACGCTTTCTCCTGTCATTCATCAGGGCATTGTGGCGCGCACCAAGATTCTGGCGAAGATGGATATTGCCGAGAAAAGGAAATCGCAGGACGGTCACTTCAAAGTCACACTGGATGGCAGGGAGATGAACGTGAGAGTATCCTTCGTACCTACCCTTTACGGCGAAAAGGGTGTGCTTCGGTTCCTGACGACGAATACGCCGATTGACCGCAGCGCCGCATTTGGCATGTCCGGTGATAACTACCGGAAGATGAAACAGCTTCTGCGTATCCCGCACGGGATCATTTACTTTACCGGACCGACCGGAAGCGGTAAGACAACGACATTATATTCGGTTCTTCAGTATTTAAGCAGCCGCCTTGTGAATATTGTTACAATAGAGGATCCGGTGGAACGCAATCTGCCGAAGATTAATCAGATACAGGTCAATGACAGAGCGGGGCTGAACTTCCAGACAGGACTGCGCTCCATTCTTCGTCAGGATCCCGATATCATCATGATCGGAGAGACAAGAGACCCGGAGACTGCTGAGATTTCAGCACGCGCCGCTATCACAGGTCATCTGGTATTTTCCACACTTCATACCAATGATGCCGCATCATCGGTTACGAGGCTGATGGATATGGGAATTCCCGCGTATCTGGCCGCGGCCTCCATAGCCGGAATCGTATCCCAGAGACTTATGAGAAAGGTTTGTCCCTACTGTCAGGAAGAGTATGAGGCGCGTCCCGAAGAACTGAAGATTCTGTACGGAAAGCCTGCGGCTCCTGGTGAACACGTACGTCTGCGCCGGGGAAAGGGCTGTTATCTCTGCAATGAGACAGGATACAAGGGCCGCATTGCCATCCATGAGATTTTAAGCGTGGATGCGGAGATGAAGCGCATGATCTCAGAGGGCAGAAAAGAAGACGAGTTGAAAGCGTACGCAATTCGCAGCCATGGGATGACGACTCTGAAAGAAGAGGCGGTGAAAATGGTTCTGGCTGGAATTACGACATTTGAGGAGATGGAACGTCTGGTCTATACGATTGATATGGATTATTTCGGGGAAGACTGAGGAAGAATAAGGAAGGGGAAAAAGGAGGACTTCATATGGAGACAGCATGGATGGCGGTCACAGCCGTCTGGTCGTGGATCATGGAGCATTTAATTTACATCAATCTGATTTTTTCAATCATAATAGTATTTTTCCAAAGGCGTGATCCGAAATCTGTCTGGACCTGGCTGATGGTCCTGTATTTCATACCGATTTTTGGCTTCGTGTTTTACCTCCTTCTGGGGCAGGACATGGGGAAAAGCAAGATGTTCCGCGTCAAGGAAGTGGAGGACCGCGTCTATTTTACCGTGCGCGGCCAGGAGGAGTTTTTAAAGACGCACGATACCAGCCTGGAGTCTCATCTGTCCCGTGACTATGAGGACCTGGTGCTGTATAATTTAGAGACCTCAGGAGCGGTTTTGACCATCGACAATACTGTCCGCATTTTTACGGACGGCGAGGCAAAATATACGGATCTGCGCAATGAACTGAGAAAAGCCGACCGTTTTATCCACCTTCAGTACTATATTATCAAGGACGACGAGCTGTTTGATTCCATCAGCCCGATCCTGGCCGAACGGGCCAGAGCCGGAGTGGAGGTCCGTATTCTCTGTGACGGTATGGGCGGCCGTTTCATGCCGAAGAAGAAATGGGAGGAACTGAAGCAGTGCGGTGTGAAGGTAGGGATTTTCTTTCCGCCCATCCTGGGACGGCTCCAGCTTCGAATGAATTACCGCAACCACCGGAAAATCGTGGTTATTGACAACAAGGTTGGCTACGTGGGCGGATTTAACATCGGGCGCGAGTATATTTCCAGAGACCCCAAGTTCGGCTATTGGAGGGATACGCACTTAAAGCTGACGGGCGGTTCTGTGCTGAGTCTTCAGATTCGTTTCGCGCTGGACTGGAATTACGCGGCAGGAGAAAACCTGTTTAAGGATATGAGGTATTTTGAGACCGGCGCCGATTTATTCCGGCTGGATCAGGTGGATCCAGGTATTCATCCGCTGGGGATTCAGATCATTGCCAGCGGTCCGGACGCTGTCAGCAGGCAGATCCGGGACAATTATATCCGGTTGTTCGCAAAGGCGCGCGACCATATCTATATCCAGACGCCGTATTTTGTTCCGGATGATGCCGTCTTATCCGCGCTTCAGATTGCCGCCAGGTCCGGAGTGGATGTCCGCCTGATGATCCCGTGCAAGCCGGACCATCCGTTTGTATACTGGGCGACCTACTCCTATGTGGGTGATCTTCTGTCAGCGGGAGCCAGGTGCTATACGTATGAGAACGGCTTCCTCCATGCCAAGGGCGTGATGACAGACGGACGCGTCTGCTCCTATGGCACGGCAAACATGGACATCAGAAGCTTTGAGCTGAATTTTGAGGTCAATGCCGTCATTTACGATGAGGAGACCACGAAAGAACTGGAGAATATCTTTATTGAGGATTTAAAGCTTTGCAAAGAGATAACCAGAGAGGGCTATGCGTCGAGAGACTTGTGGATCCGGGTGAAGGAGCAGTGCAGCAGACTGTTGTCGCCGCTTCTTTAAAACGAAAGCTTTCGTCACAATGGTGAAATGGTGCCGTAGGCGATCTGCTATAATTTTATTATTATTTTTGGTAACCCGTTCATGAATTCTTTCGACAGATCTTTCGTTATCTCATATTCAATCCGGTCATAGATTTTATGGCCGGATTCTTTACTGAGTATGAACAAAATTTTCTTGCTTTCATTTGTTACCATCCTAAGTGATTTTTCCTGGCAGGTTTTCGGAATCATAAATCTTCTGGCATTACTTTTTGGAAAATCATATCCGATAATCCCGATGCTATTTCCAATTGCCATTGTAAGTTGATATTGTTCGGGTCCGATTGTTGTATAGCCAAGTCTTACTGATTTTGCTTTTTTAACAAAGTCAAAAACCTGTTCAAATGTACGTTCTTTTCTGTAAAATGTGGATAATCCATACAAAAGGTTAATATCCTTTGACACATCCTGATAATTTTTACAATTTTTGTACGTTAAAAAGGCATCTTCAGAGGCTGTTTCGCAGCCCAATAGATGCCAGTAATTATAAAAGTTGAATGTTATTTCACAAAAATCGGGATTATGCCTTTTCCCGGTTGTGAAAACAATCAAATAATCGTTGCTGCATTTTTCGTCGTATGTTTGGATATGCCTTTGTAATATAGCTAAGATTTGCTCTGATATCATGCTTTTCTTTCGTAGATAAGCAAAGAGTCATGGAATGTTCCATAACTCTTTGTCAGGAATAATTCTGGTTTGTTGCGTTGCTTTACCAACATATAGGCCTTTCACCTATCCGGCATTCAGGACAGCCAGGCTTCCTTCATTTACTGATGTCACTGTAAAGTTTTTATCGATGCCAGAAACACCGCTGTACGCTCCTTATACAGGTGTCCATACTAAAATATATGGAAAGAATTTGCATTCTTTGGCAATTACATTGTATCATATGCAGAGCGGATAAACAAGAATACTTTATTTGAAAAGCTTCCATATTTTTTATACCTCATTTTTTGTTCATAAAATTACCGCTTTGGGTACATACTGGTACTTATGAAGACGACAACACTAAACACAACAACATTCAAAAAATTTACAATCAGCAGCACGGCGCTGCAGTTAAAACAGCTCCCGGTCAATTTTTGCAAATGCGGAATCACAGGCTGGTGCCTGGAGGTCCTTTTTACGTCAGCGGAATCGATTATGAGGCACGACTGGAGGCTGATGGGGAGGACGTCCCTTTTGATGTTCCCTATCTACGGATGCGGAGCGCTTCTGGGACCGATCGGCAAATGGATCGACGACTGGCTCAATCCGGGGAAATCACTGAGCGTAAAAAAGTCGGATCTGGCGGTCCGCCATGGTATGCTTTACATGGTCCTGATTTTTGTGGCGGAATACGCCTCAGGAGCGTGGCTTCGGTCACGGGGAATGTGTCCCTGGGACTATACGGGACGGAGTACGAATATCGACGGCCTCATACGGCTCGATTTTGCTCCGCTGTGGTTCGCCACAGGGCTTTTATTTGAGCAAATTACGAAAAAGAAAGGCGGGTAAGTCTTGTAATTACACTCTTCATTTTATATAATAGTAAAAATGGAGGGGAAGACCAATGATACGTTTTATATTTGTAGCAGCAACTGTCATTCTGTTTTTAATTTTAAGTATTCCGCTGATGCTGGTGGAATTTCTGATTGGTAAGAAAAACCGCCGCCTGCGCGATGTGCAGAGTCTGGCCGTGATCCAGTGTGTATTCCGGCTGATCCTCTGGATGGCGGGAGTGAAGATCACGGTAAAGGGAAGAGAGAATGTCCCGACTGACCAGGCGGTACTTTACGTGGGGAACCACCGCAGCTATTTCGATATCCTGGTGGGATATGTGACGGTTCCGTCCCTGACCGGTTTTGTGGCCAAGAAGGAGATGGAGAAGATTCCGCTTCTTTCATCCTGGATGAAGCTGGTCAACTGCCTCTTTCTCGACCGCGTGAATTTAAAGGAAGGCTTAAAGACCATCCTTGCAGGAATCGAACAGGTGAAACGCGGCGTCTCCGTATGGATTTTCCCGGAGGGAACGAGAAATAAGAACGACGACCCGCTGGATATGCTGACATTCAAAGAGGGAAGCTTAAAGATTGCGGAAAAGAGCGGCTGCTATGTGGTGCCAGTGGCCCTGACAGGGACCGCAGAAGTCTTTGAACAGCATTTTCCGAAGATCAAACCATCCCATGTGACCATCACCTTTGGAGAGCCGTTCCACACAAAGGAACTTCCTCCGGAAGTGAAGAAGTTCCCGGGGGCTTACACGGAAGAACAGATAAAGGCCATGCTTAGGCTTCAGCTGGCAGAAGGACAGAATTTATGAGTACATTCGATTTACAGGAAATCAGAAAACAACTGGATCAGGTCGACAGGGAGATTGTGACCCTGTTCGAGGAACGCATGCGCCTATGCGGCGACGTGGCGGAATATAAGATTGAAAACGGCAAACCGGTCTACGACGGAGAGCGGGAGAGACAGAAGCTGGACTCCGTGAAGGCCATGACAGACGACAGCTTCCAGAAGCAGGCCGTGGAGGAACTGTTCAGCCAGATGATGACGATCAGCCGCCGGTATCAGTATAAGCTGATGGCGGAACACGGACTGACAGCCAGGATGGATTTCAAGGCCGTGAAGGAGCTTCCTCTGAAGGGAATCCGCGTGGTGTACCAGGGAGTGGAAGGTGCATACAGCCATGAAGCCACACTGCAGTATTTTGGCAGTGATGTGGACGCTTATCACGTGCAGTTCTGGGAAGACGCCATGAAGGAGGTCGAGGCCGGCCGGGCCGATTACGCGGTCCTGCCCATCGAGAATTCCTCGGCGGGGGCGGTCAGCGATAATTACGACCTGCTGATCAAATACCATAATTACATTGTGGCGGAGAATTTCATCCCGGTCAGCCATGCGCTTTTGGGACTTCCGGAGGCGGAGCTTTCGGATATTACCACCGTATTTTCCCATCCCCAGGCGTTGATGCAGTCCTCCCGATACTTAAACTCCCATCGGGACTGGGCGCAGTACAGTGTGGAGAACACCGCGGCGTCTGCAAAGAAGGTCTTGAATGACGGGAAGAAGAATCAGGCGGCAGTGGCCAGCGAGACAGCCGGAAGGCTGTACGGTTTAAAGGTGCTGGAGCCATCCATCAATCATAACAAAAATAATACGACCCGGTTCATCATCCTGTCCAGGGATCCCATATACCGGGAGGATGCGTCGAAGGTGAGCATCAGCTTCGAGCTTCCCCACACGAGCGGTTCCCTGTACAATATGCTGAGCAATTTTATCTATAATCATGTGAACATGCGCATGATCGAATCCAGGCCCATTGCCGGAAGGAACTGGGAATACCGGTTCTTCGTCGATATCGAGGGAAACCTGGGCGATGCGCAGATTCAGAATGCGTTAAAGGGAATTGAAGAAGAAGCGTCTAACATGAGAATTTTAGGCAATTATTAAGGGACGAAGAACGGTCAGGCGGCTGTAGGCTGCCTGGCCATTTCGAAAAAATAGGGAGGAACTTATGAAATCGCAGGAACTCATTATCTACCGAAATCTGCAGCACCGGGAACTGTTTGATCACGTTTCCACACTTCTGGCCGTCGGGCCGGACGACAAGCCGGGAACAATGCCGGATTCCTATGCCTGTGCCAGCCAATTGATCGACATGGCGGTGACTTACGGCTTTGAGGGGAATCTCTGGCATTGTTTTTTAGCATTCTGCCTTGCAAACAACGAAAATGTATACAGTACTTCATGTGAAATTGTGGGCCATATCGAGGGCTCTCTGAATGAACTGGCTGCCCATGATTTCAACGTGATCAAGGAGCTGTTTGATTACGATATCCAAACACTGGACGGCGGGGATGGTCCGAAGGGCGGCGGTGTCTGGTCCGCACTCTCAGACTACCACGCGGCCAATGGCAACAGCCGCGTGTTCAACAAGAGAATCCGGGACCAGATCGTGGCGCTGGCGGTGGAGCTGGAGCGGTCTGAGGATGTAGCCGCCTTCGGAAAAGCCGTGACGGAGTTTTACCGCCGGTTCGGCGTCGGCAAGTTCGGGCTTAACAAGGCGTTTCGAATCGAGGAGATCGATCACGAGGTCCATATTAATCCCATCACCAATGTGGAGCACATTTATCTGGACGATATCATCGGCTACGAGCTTCAGAAGAAGAAGCTGATCGAGAATACGGAGGCATTTATCCAGGGAAGAGCGGCCAACAATGTGCTTCTGTTCGGCGACAGCGGAACGGGGAAATCCTCCAGCATCAAGGCTATTTTAAACGAGTACTACGAGCAGGGGCTGCGCATCATCGAGGTATACAAGCACCAGTTCAAGAGCCTGTCCGAGGTACAGGAGCAGGTGAAGGACAGGAACTACAAGTTCATCATCTACATGGATGATTTGTCCTTTGAGGATTCCGAGCTGGAATACAAGTATTTAAAGGCCATCATCGAAGGCGGTCTCGGAAAGAAGCCGGGGAATGTGCTGATTTATGCGACCTCCAACCGGCGCCATCTGATCCGAGAGAAGTTCAGTGATAAGAGGGAGCTGGATGATGAATTACATAATAACGACACCGTACAGGAGAAGCTGTCACTGGTAGCCAGATTCGGCGTGACCATATACTTTGGCTCTCCGGATAAGAAGCAGTTCCAGAACATTGTAAGGGAGCTGGCGGAGCGGTATCATGTAAATATGCCTTTGGAGGAGCTCTACGCGGAGGCCAACAAGTGGGAGCTAAGCCACGGAGGACTGTCCGGAAGGACGGCCAGCCAGTTCATCACACACCTGATGGGCACCCGGGAAGATTTTACGCAAATTTGACACATGTCCTGACAAAAGGAGAGTATAATGGAAAGGATGTTGCCCGTACTGGGCGGTAAGGAGGACAAGTATGGCAATTAAACTATTCGCAGCCATCGACGTGGGTTCATTTGAACTGGAACTCGGTATCTATGAGGTTTCGCCCAAATACGGAATCCGCCGGGTAGACCATGTGCGCCACGTCATCGCCCTTGGAAAAGATACCTATAATAATGGAAAGATCAGCTATGAACTGGTGGAGGAGATGTGTGGCGTCTTACAGCAGTTTGCGGAGATTATGGAGGCCTACAAGATTTCAGAGTACCGCGCCTATGCCACCAGCGCCATGCGCGAGGCCCGCAACAACCAGATCGTACTGGATCAGATCCGGGTTCGGACAGGGATTGAAGTACAGATCATCAGCAACTCGGAACAGCGGTTTATCAGCTATAAGGCCATTGCCTCCAAGGACGCGGAATTTAACAAGACAATTCAGAAAGGCACAGCCATTGTGGACGTGGGCTTCGGCAGCATGCAGATATCCCTGTTCGATAAGGATGCACTGATCTCCACCCAGAACCTTCTCCTGGGCGTCTTAAGGATACGGGAGATGATGTCCAATATCCAGGCCGACATCCGGATGGAGAATACTCTCATCGAGGAACTGGTGGATAATGAGCTTGTGACTTTTAAAAAGATGTATTTAAAGGACCGAGAGATCAAGAATTTAATCGGCATCGGGGAATGTATCCTCTATTTATCCAGAGGAAGCGGAACGGGGAAACCTGTGGACCGGGTGACTGCGGAAGATTTCAAGGCATTCTATGAGAAGCTGGTGGATATGCCTCTCTACCAGATCGAAGAGCGTTTCGGGGTGAACAGCGAGTACGCAGCCCTCTTAATGCCGGCGGCCATCATTTACCGGAGAGTCTTAGAGCTGACCGGGGCCGAGATGTTCTGGATACCCGGAATCCGTCTCTGCGACGGCATTGCCGCGGAATATGCGGAGGAGACCAGGGCGGTAAAATTCACCCACGATTTCACCGAGGATATCCTTGCGGCGTCCCGCAACATGGCGAAGCGCTACAAATGTCACGCTTCCCACACGGCGGATATGGAGAAACACGTTCTCGACATATTTGACAGCATGAAGCGGTACCACGGCATGGGAAAGAGAGAGCGTCTCCTGCTGCAGATCTCCGCCATCATCCACTCCTGCGGCAAATTCATAGGTATGAAGTACACGGGAGAGTCGGGGTATAATATCATCATGTCGACGGAGATCATCGGTTTATCCCATATGGAGCGTGAGATCATCGCCAATGTGGTGCGCTATAACAGCATTGATTTCGATTACAATGAGGTCATATTTAATGAAGACCTGTTTCGCGATACAAAGGGTGAGCTGACCCATAACGACGTGACCATACTGATCGCCAAGCTGACGGCGATTCTGCGGCTGGCCAATGCCATGGACCGGAGCCATAAGCAGAAGCTTCACGATTGCCGTCTGAGTGTTAAGGAAGGCCAGCTGCTGGTGACCACGACCTATGGAGGGGATATTACCCTGGAGGCGGTGGCATTTGCCCAGAAAGCGGATTTCTTCGAGGAAATTTTCGGAATCCGGCCTGTATTAAAACAGAAGAGGAGGTTGTCCTGATGGCAGATATTGATGAAAGATTCTACAATCCTGATAATTATGTAAACCGTGAACTGAGCTGGCTGGAATTCAACTACCGCGTGCTGAGTGAGGCCAGAGATAAGAACCTGCCTCTGTTTGAACGGCTGAAATTCTTAAGCATTACCTCGTCAAACCTGGACGAATTTTTCATGGTCCGTGTCGCATCCTTAAAGGACATGGTCCACGCAAAATATACGAAGCCGGATATCGCCGGTTTAAAGCCCTCAGAGCAGCTGGAAAAGATCGGCGTAAAGACGCACGAGATGGTAGCCATGCAGTATTCCACCTACAACCGCTCAATTCTCCCTGCGTTAAAGCAGAATGGCCTGTGTGTGGTCACGACCCATGCGGACTTAAATGCGGAACAGGGCGCCTACGTAGATGAGTATTTCCGGGAAAATGTATATCCCGTTCTGACTCCGATGGCTGTGGATTCGTCCCGCCCGTTTCCGTTAATCCGGAACAAGACGTTAAACATCGCGGCGCTTCTTCAGAAGAAGAGCGGAGAAGAGGACTTAGAGTTCGCCATGGTTCAGGTACCCAGCGTACTGCCGAGAATCGTGGAGATCCCATCCGACAGGAAATCCGGCCGTTCCGTGATCCTTCTGGAGGAGATCATCGAACGCAACATCGGTTCCATGTTCTTAAACTACAATGTGGTCGCCTACAGTCCCTTCCGTATCATGAGGAACGCGGATTTGACCATCGACGAGGAAGAAGCGGTTGATTTACTGGAGGAGATCCAGAAGCAGTTAAAGAAACGCCAGTGGGGCGAGGCCATCCGTCTGGAAATCGACGAGAAGATGGACAAAAGCCTGCTGAAGATATTAAAGAGAGAGCTTTCCATCAGCTCGGGCGATATCTATGAGATCGGAGGACCGCTCGATCTGACGTTCCTGATGAAGATGTACGGACTCGAGGGCTTCGAGCATTTAAAGGCTCCGAAGTACGTTCCGCAGCGGGTTCCGGCTCTGATGAACGAGGATGACATATTTACGAATATCCGAAAGGGCGACATTCTGCTGCACCATCCATACGAGACCTTCGGTCCGGTGGTAAACTTCGTAAAGAGTGCGGCTAAGGATCCGGATGTGCTCGCCATCAAGCAGACCCTCTACCGCGTCAGCGGCAATTCCCCGATTATCGCGGCCCTCGCTGAAGCGGCCGACAACGGGAAACAGGTCTCCGTTCTGGTGGAGCTAAAGGCCCGTTTCGATGAGGAGAATAACATTAACTGGGCTAAGAAGCTGGAGAAAGCGGGCTGTCACGTTATATACGGACTGGTGGGCTTAAAGACCCACAGCAAGATCACCCTGGTGGTGCGCCGGGAGGAAGACGGAATCCGCCGCTATGTGCATCTGGGAACCGGAAACTACAACGATTCCACAGCAAAGCTTTATACGGACCTTGGGCTCATGACGTGCAACCCGCAGATCGGCGAGGACGCCACGGCGGTCTTTAACATGCTGTCCGGTTACTCCGAGCCGCTGCACTGGAATAAACTGGTGGTAGCGCCTATCTGGCTGAGAAACCGGTTCTTAAAGATGATTCGCCGTGAAACGCAGAACGCCTTAAAGAAGAAACCGGCACATATTATGGCAAAGATGAACTCTCTCTGCGACAAGGAGATTGCGGCCGCGCTATACGAGGCCTCCTGTGCCGGCGTAAAGATCGAGATGGTGATCCGCGGAATCTGCTGCTTAAAGGCCGGTATTCCTAATTTGAGCGAGAACATCGAGGTACACTCCATCGTCGGTAATTTCCTGGAACACGCCCGTGTCTTCTATTTTGAAAATGACGGAAGTCCGGAGATCTATATGGGCAGCGCCGACTGGATGCCGAGAAACCTGGATAAGCGTGTGGAGATCATGTTCCCTGTGGAGGAGGAATCCTTAAAGGAACAGGTCATGCATGTCTTAAAGGTTCAGCTGGAGGATAATGTGAAGGCTCATATACTGAAGCCGGATGGAACGTATGAGAAGCCGGATAAACGCGGCAAGGTGCTGGTGTGCAGCCAGGATCAGTTCTGCGAGGAAGCGGTAAAAAACGTGGAAGCAGAGCTGGGGAAAATGGACCCGGTGAGTAACCGGGTGTTTGTGCCGGTAATTAGTCAGAATTAGGGCTGGACGGGGGGACGCGGACTTTGCGCAGGCAGTTGGGGAAAAGAGAGGGCTGTGAAAGGTCCGCTGGCACCGGCTGCGCTGGGAAAAATGCGGAGGCGGTGGGAAGTAAAGGATAGGGACAGTGGGATATAGAAGTTTTGATAGAGTATTTTATATAAAGCAGCACGTGGAAAATGGGAGGCTGGGGCATGAGTAAGGAAGAACAGGTTTTTGGCGGGTTTTGGGATTTGTTTAATAAGAGGATTTTTCTGGATGAGTATAAGATGAAAAGACTGCTGAAGGGGTATAAGCCTTCGGAAGTGCACTGCATCGAATATATTGGGAAAAATACGGACTCTAATGTGACAAAGCTTGCTGAGGCTTTCTATATGACCAGAAGTGCAATCAGCAAAATTACAAAGAAACTTATGGAAAAGGGAGTCGTTGAGAGCTACCAGAAACCGGAGAACCGGAAGGAAATCTACTTTAGACTTACAAAACAGGGCGAACAGGTCTTTGAGATCCATGAGGAACTGCATCAGGAGTTCGAGGATCGGGATAAAGTGGTGTTCGATCAGGTGACTGAGGAACAACTCGATGGGATGCTCCGGTTCGTGGAAGCATATAAGCGCCACCTGGATCATGAGATTAAAAAGCTTGGGGTGGATGCCGACAGCGTCGGGTATGACCGGTTATAGAGGGCGTTAATAAAAACTAAGAAAAACTGTATCCAGGGTGACAGCGGATATCATATGTTCTGGCGTTTGAAAATTTTGCCGGTGCATTTTCGTGATTTAAATCGTGAGTTAACCGGCAGGGTTTGTTCCGGATTCGCTTTTGCAGCATGTAAATATATGTGTCTGTCAGCACGGCTTTAAAAAAATCCATTGTCAGTTTCCTGACTGTAACATAGTAAATCATCTTAAATAG